>PVBE011075187.1_pt1 | contig 22396 bp, 23 predicted proteins | sample 1631181 | NCBI WGS metagenome assembly PVBE01 (sample SAMN08397723, study PRJNA350692) | Marine metagenome, whole genome shotgun sequencing project. | isolation source: water | place: Pacific Ocean | collected 2012-04 | reverse complement strand
TTGACTAAAGCAGCGGCTATTGAAGGGGCGCCTCTTGGGATAAGGGTAAATGCAATAGCTCCTGGTGCCATCCGGACGCCAATGACGGCAGAAAGGTTGGTTGACCCCGAGCAAGTTGCTTGGCTTGAAGGTCGAGTTCCTCAAGGTAGAGTCGGTGAACCTCAAGAAATCGCAGCAGTTGCAAAATTTCTTTTATCTACAGAATCGAGTTATATAACCGGCACCACCATCTTTGCAGATGGAGGGTGGACAGCGAATGGAGTGTAAGAAATGTTTCCTTTACAAGGCTTCTATCATTTTGGATTAGTCGCAAGTGATTTTGATAAGACACTTGATGAATTGTCAACAAATCTTGGAATAGAATGGGCATCGGTAACAGAATTTGAAATGGTTTGCGAACAGCCTAATGGAATTGTCACCGCGGATATGAAAGTCGTTTACTCAGTTACCGGACCACCCCATTTCGAAGTAATTCGAGTTGCTCCTGGAACCGTTTGGGGGGAAGCAGATTTGGGTGTGCACCATTTGGGGTATTGGACCAAGAACCTTGATGAAGACCATAAACGTCTTACAGATCAAGGTTATGTATGGGAAGCCACTTACCTAAATCCGGAAACGGAAGGGCCATATGGATTCACATATCACACATTAAATGAGTCAAGATTAAGAGTTGAGCTAGTAGATATAGGCAGAAAGCCAGCATTTGACCGGTGGATGGAAGGTGGAGATTTTCCTACAGCGATGGAGCCAGGAGGAATGGAAAATTGAGCCATGATGCCGACATCGTGGTTGTTGGGGGCGGACCTGGAGGCATGGCTGCTGCTTTAGAAGCTGCTAACAACGATTCGTCTGTCATTCTGATAGAAGCAGACAAGCACATAGGTGGTAATGCAGCCCGCTCAACTGGGTACCTATGTTTTCAAGGTTTTGACATGCAGGATGCAGCTGGAATTGCTGATAGTGCTGAAAAATTCGTAGCAGATATGCTGGCTGAAATTGGCAGACAAGACGATCGCTATGGAATAACTTTTGATCAAGAGCTAGCTGTCCTTTTTGCTGAAGAGTCTTCTGGAACCTATAAATGGCTTCTGGAACTCGGTTTTGGTTTTAATAGATTTCTTCCGCGTCCAAAGCAACATTCAGTGAACCGTATGGTTGACGTAACAGATACTGCAATGTTCACGCACCTTTTTGAGAAAGCCCTAGAAGAAGCTGGAGTGGAAGTTTTTACCGAAACTCGTGTCAGGAGAATATTAGAAGATGGTGAAAAAGTAGTGGGTGTTCTTTCAGCCTCAGAGCGGTTTTTAGCAAAGAAAGGAGTAATTCTTGCTGCAGGCGGATACCAGGCAAACTCAGAAATTAGAGGAAAGTTTCAACCAGCGTCAATGGCCGATACCCCATACCTCGGAACTGAATACGACGTAGGAGATGGACATCTAATGGGGCAAGAACTCGGCGGCGATTTGATCAACATGACTATGATCCCTCCATTAATAATGGTGGCCTCAGCGCTAGTTGAAAATTCAATAGCGGTTAATCTTGAAGGAAAAAGATTCCATGATGAGGCCGGGCCATACGATTACCGAGTTGATGCTCTTTCGTCTCAGACAGAAGAATTAGCGTGGTACATATTTGATGAGAGAACCTTTAAAGATAAGAAGCAACTCGTTGAAGAGATGCCCGAGGACCCTTTTTCTGCAGAGACCTTGCGTGGCCTTGCGAAAAAAATTGGCTGCGAAGAAAATGTTCTAGTCGACACGATCGAGTCATGGAATTTTACGATCTCCTCAGATGTTAACGAGGACCCGGAATTTGGTAGGGTTATTTTTCCTCAGCCACGAGTTGGTATATGCGAAGGCCCATTTCATGCCTGTCGTATGATTATCGGGATTAACTTCCCAGCTGGGGGATTTAGAGTAAGTCAAGATATGCAAGTTATTAACGTATTTGGAGAACCAATTAATGGCCTCTTCGCTGTAGGTGATTGCGCTGGTGGCTTGGGGCCTGTAATAGGAATGGGCGGAATGCGGATCACACCTGCGTTAACGTTAGGGCGAGTAGCAGGTAGGAATCTTGCAACAGGCCTAAAATCGAAAGAACGAACTTTTGAAACCGCTGGCAGAATTCCCGCAAACAAGATGAAAATACCAGTCGTGGAAGCATAAAACATGGAACCAATTACGAGTAAGTTTCTAAAAAATGTAGAAAAATACCCTGATCGCGATTTCATCGTCTTCCCTGACGACCGTATGACATACGCTGAGGTTGATGAGATTGCTTTACGTGTAGCAAAGTCGTTGCATGCGATGGGTGTTCGTAGTTCTGATCGCATAGGCATACTCATGGCGAACTCATTTGAATATGTTGGTGTTCTCTTTGGAATCTCGTATTTGGGAGCTATACCTGTTTTGTATAATGGGCGATTTAAAGCGAGAGAGATAGCTCACGTAACCGCTGACGCAGATGTCAAGGTCATTATCACAAGCGATCAAATCGATGAACATACCGATTATGGCCAATTACTGCACAGCGCGTTGCCGGGTTTAGGGGAGTATCAGTTCGGGATGGATAGGCCTATCAGTAACAGTACTCCGAACCTGAAGGCTGCTGTGATGTTTGGGGAAAAAGAAATGGATGGGTTTATAACTCAAAAAACTTTCACTGAATTCAGTTCGTCTGTCTCAAAGGACGAAGTAACTATGGCACTTTCTTCGGTAAGTCCCAATGATGAAGCGTGGATGTTCTATACCTCTGGAACAACGGCTATGCCTAAAGGATGTGCGCTCTCGCATATTGTTTTGCAACACGCAGGCGTTATTGGAGGAATTGAACGACTGGGTATAAGGGAAGGTGATAAATTTTTTGCTCCGCTACCCATGTTCCATACTGCGTTTTCGCAACCATTATCTGGTGTTTTGCACGTCGGCGGCTCATTACTATGAATGCCACGTTTTGACCCAGATTCGGCTCTTAAAATGATCATTAAAGAACGTCCTTCTGTTATGTTTCCTGCTTTTTTTCAAATAACAAATGAAATTTTGTTACATCCTGAATACACAAGTGATTCCTTTGAAAGCGTGAGAACAATCGTGAATGTTGGCCCACAAGACGTTTTGATGCGATTACAAGAAAAAATGCCCCACACTAAGCAAATAACGGTATTTGGCATGACTGAAACGGGTGGCTCAGTATGTATGGGTAATCGAGAATTACCTGAACTTGAACGCACTGAAACTTCTGGTAAAGCATTATCTGGAAACGAGATTCAAATCAGAAATCCCGAAACAAATGAAAAATTACCTCCAGGTACATCAGGTGAGATTGTTGCGAGGGGGGTAGGAGTCTTTGATGGCTACCACAATTCTCCGAAAAAAAATGCTGAAACTATTGACAACGAAGGGTGGTTCCACACTGGTGATCTAGGCCAAATGACCGAGACTGGCGAAGTTATTTTCCTGGGACGATTAAAAGATATGTTAAAAGTTGGGGGTGAAAACGTTGCATCTGTCGAAGTGGAAGGCTTTTTGTTGACTCATCCGTTGGTTAAAGTAGCAGCTTTGGTGGGGTTGTTCGACGAAAGGCTTGGGGAAGTTCCTGTTGCATTTATTGAAACGATAAACAATGCGGAATTAAACGAAAAAGAAATCATTGATTTTTGTAATGGAGAAATAGCCTCGTTTAAAATTCCTCGACATGTGCGATTTGTGGATGAATGGCCTATGGGTGCGACGAAGATTCTGAAATACGAACTTCGTGACCGTATCCATGAAGAATTGGGGCTGAGCTTTAATTAGGCAGATCTTCAGGTCTTTGCAATAAGGGCATCAACCCTTTTGATAAACCGCCATCCACGAAGATCGTCTGCCCATTTATATAGGTAGATTTATCTGAAGCTAAGAAAGCTACAGCTTCAGCAATATCTTCAGGTTTGCCCAGTCGCTTCAAGGGAACGGCGCGCGAACGTGCTTCTCTTGTAGGTTCATCATCGTATACATTTCCTGTGCCAGGTGTCGGAACCAAACCAGGTCCGACTGCATTACAACGAACACCTCGCGGGCCCCATTCCAAAGCAGCTTGTTGTGTGAGAGAGATAAGAGCCGCTTTTGAGGGCCCGTATGAACCTACTGAAGGGTTAGCGTGTGCACCAGCAATTGAAACTATGTTTATTATTGAACCGCTACCATTAGAGAGCATAGATTTGCCAAAATACTTCATGCACAGAAAAGACCCGAGCAAATTAACGTCAAGTACCTTAGAGAAATCACCTTCATCAACATCTTCGAGTGGTGAGAATTTCCAAATGCCAGCGTTATTAACCAAAACGTCAATTGCTCCGATTTCGTTAGCGCACTTTTCTACGGAATCACTATCGGAGACGTCGCAAAATAAACTTTCATCTCTTTGTGAGATGTCTAGCGGGAAGACTTCGAATCCTTCTGTTTCTAATTTTTTGACTATCGCCGAGCCAATCCCTTGGCTTCCACCTGTGACAACTGCTTTCTTTCCCATATATTTAGACTAGGAGAAAATAGCCATGAACGCATTAACTAATAAGTCAGTATTAATAACAGGAGGTGGATCTGGTATTGGAGAGGGAATTGCCAGACACTTTGTTGATAGAGGAGCATACGTCGTTATCACGGGTCGGCGAGAGCATAATTTGATAGAAGTGGCCAAGGACTTGGGCTCTCAAGCTACTTATGTCGTTGGAGATGTTACTTTGAGTGACTCTCGTAAAAAAATGATAGAGAGAGCAATCAGTCATGGTGGTTCCCTAGATGCATTAATCAGCAATGCGGGAAATATGTATAGGTGTGATGTTCAAGATTTTGAAGAAGAAAAACTGATTGAAATTTTTCATTCAAATGTCATAAGCGGGATGATGCTTGTCAAGGAAGCATATTCTGCTCTGAAAGACTCACAAGGGTGTGTTTTATTTGTTGGGTCAGTTCATACGCAGAGGGCATTCCCCAACGCATCGCCTTACGCAGCGACAAAGGGAGCGCTTGAATCATTGACAGGTGTTTTGGCTGCAGAACTTGGGAAAGATGGAATACGAGTGGGCTGTGTTAGGCCAGGTGGAGTTCCGACTCAAATAAATGTACGTGCGGGCCTATCTACACAGGAAGAATCTGATTCTCGTATAGAGAGTATGGGTAATCTCCATGCGTTAGGACGGCCAGGAACGCCATTAGAAGTAGCAGAAGCTTTTGAGTATTTAGTTAACGCTCAATGGGCTACTGGAAATGTCTTGACCATTGACGGTGGATTGGGTTTAGGGGTTACCCACGAGTAATAAATTCAGAAATTATGAGCGTCGTAGTCGTAAAAGCTTTTGAGCATTGCTGTTGAATTCATCAACCAATTTCTCGGGGTAGTGGGCTGAACCAGAATCCCATCCACCAAAATTTGTTCCAAAGACAAGTCGTTCTGTTCCGATCTGGCTAATAGCGAAATCAAATTCGGCCTTTCCTGATACGTGGCAATCAAACCATAAACGATTTAAAGCTTTGTCAAAGGCACCTGGTTCTCTAATCCACTCTGGTGAGGAAGGACGCCGTTCGGCGAGTAAACGAAGTTTTGACCGGTGAAGCATAGTTGATCCACCCCCATGGGAAATGCAAATATCTAAATCTGGAAATCTTTCAGTCACTCCGCCAAAAATAATCATTGAGGTCGCGACTAACTCCTCATATGAAAACTCAATAACTAAATCAAGATCATATTTTCGCATACGGCTATCTCGTAAAGGTCCATCAAGACCGGATGGAGCTGGATGTAGGAAAAGCGGAACATCTAGTTCACAACAGGCAGCATAAAGTGTATCCATCGCTGGATCATCAAAATCTGTGCCGAAATCAGTTCCAATGTATCCTCCGAGTAGGCCGAGAGAATTGACGCAGCGCTCTAATTCTTTTGCTGCAGCATCGATATCTTGCATAGGTAACGAAGCAAATCCAACAAAACGCTCATTATGTGTCCGCACTAGATTGGCCATGGCGTCATTGTGGACTCTGCAATAATTAACAGCGTCTGCGCTTTCAATCCAATGTAAATACGTTAATGGATTTGGTGATAAAGCTTGCAGAGAAATCCCGGCATTATCCATAGCTTCCAAACGTAATTGGGCCTGCATAAATAGGGACTCCCGATACGCAACCCCATCTAGCCGCCAGTCACCGACACGAAACCAAGGGGTACCGTCATCGTATGATCCGAGTTCCGGTCCACAAGTTGGGCCTGCAGCCCCCAGACTTTCCTCTAGGACAATGTGTCCGTGGACATCTATAAATCCAGCCATCTAACCTCGATTACTTTTCCCACAACAATACTAGAAAATCCTTACTGAAACAGTTCTAACGTTGTCGGGATTTAAATGAAATGAGGTACTTTATAACTACTCTTATTTTCTAAAACATGATTGGCGCATAAATGAAATTAGATCGTTTGGACTGGATACATTTAGGGGAAGAAACTCCAGTAGATCCAAATCTAAGAATCGTTGACCCTCATCATCATCTCTGGGAGAGGGGAGGGAGTCGTTACCTAGCGGAAGAATTGCACGAGGATACTTCAAAAGGGCATAACGTCACCAACACAATTTTTGTAGAGTGCAAAGCAGAATACCGACCCAATGGCGAGGAGAAATTCCGATCTTTGGGCGAAACAGAATTTGTCGTTAAGGAAGCGGAGCGACTTAAAGAATTTAGTAAAACTAAAATTTCAGGAATTGTTGCTTTCATAGATCTAGCGCTCGGGGAAGAACTTGAAGAAGTTCTTGTAGAGCATAGTCAACGTTCTTCTGGTCTTATGCGTGGTGTTCGCCACGCGACGGCATGGAGCGACGATCCGGAAATATCTATTGCACATACGAAACCTGCTGAAGGGGTAATGGGTTCAAAACTTTTTTTAGAAGGGGTATCGCAACTCTCAAAATTTAACTTCACATTTGACGGTTGGCTGTATTTCGACCAACTACCCGAATTGCTCCACCTCGCGAGGGTCACTCCAGAAACGAACATTGTTATTAATCATTTAGCTGCTCCATTGCAGATCGGGAAATGGGCTGAAATCCCGCAAGAAGTGGATGGAATTTGGAGATCAAACCTGCGAGAACTCGCGAAATGCGAAAATGTATACTTGAAAATTGGTGGTATAGGAATGGATAACTACTTCGCCAATGATTGGGTAAACCAAAATAAACCCCCTACTTCTGAGGAAGTTGCGGCAGTTTGGAAAGAGAAGATTCTTTGGTGCATTGAAGTATTTGGCACCCATAGGTGCATGTTCGAATCCAATTATCCAGTCGACAGGCAAACACTTCCATATTCTGTTATCTGGAATAGTTTTCAGAAAGTAACGGACTCTTTTACAGAAAATGAGAAATCAGACCTCTTCTCATCTACTGCCTGTAACGTTTACAGAGTCCCATAGGAATTCCATGACTTTAGACTTCTCTCTACCCACTGACTTAACAGACTTAAGACTGCGAGCGCGATCCGTGGCAGAAGAAGGTGTCAATAAATATGGGAGCTTTGATGACTCTTGGATCAATGGTTATTCAAAAGAGTTTTCTAAAACCTTGGCTGATGAGGGCTGGATTGGGATGACTTGGCCTATTGAGTACGGTGGAGGTGGAAGGCCTGGCATTGAGAGAATAATTGTTGCTGAGGAAATGCTAAAGGTTGGGGCTCCAATCGCTGCGAGTTGGATAGCAGATCGACAAATGGGGCCATCAATATGTGCTTATGGAACGCAAGATCAACGCGATAGGTTCCTTCCAGACATGCTTTCGGGCGAATCAACATGGTGTATTGGGATGAGTGAACCTGACTCTGGGTCGGATTTAGCTTCGTTGCAAACATCCGCGAGAAGAGAAGGGGATTCTTACATTGTAAATGGGCAAAAAATTTGGACAAGCATTGCTGCTATTTCAGAATTCTGTTACCTGATAGTTAGGACTTCGCAGGAAGGACCACCTCATCGAGGATTAAGTGAACTAATTGTCCCTATGGACCAAGAAGGAATTGAGGTTCGGACAATAGTTGACTCGGTTAAAAACGAACATTTTTGCGAGATCTTTTTTTCAGATGTACAAATTCCTATAGAGAACCTCGTAGGTGAAGAGAATAAGGCATTCGCACAAACTATGTCTCAGTTAGAAAACGAAAGAGGCGGAATAGATCGCTTAATGTCAAATTGGCTCTTATTTCAAAAGGCCTGTGAAGTAGCTGACAAAAAAGATCCCATAATTCGGCAAGAAATAGCTCAGCTTGAAACCGGTTACCGTATAGGGAGAATTCTTGTTTATCAAGGTGCTTTAGGTCAGTCAATGGCAGGGTTTAGCGCTGGAACTAAATGCTTCTGCACCGAACATGAACAACGAGTAGCTAATTTTGCTGCCCGAACGTTGGGGATATCGTCTGTTGCGGGTCCCGCACTCGAAACTAGTATTGCATACGCTCCTGCATATACGATCCAAGGGGGAACTTCAGATGTTATGAGAAATATACTTGGTGAACGCGTATTGGGACTACCGAGAGAACCAAGGGTATAGATGGATCTTGGAATAGACGGAAAAGTAGCATTAGTTACCGGTAGTTACCGCGGAACTGGAGCAGGCATAGCGGCTCGTTTAGCTCATGAAGGAGTTCATGTTATTGTCCACGGGTTTGAAAAGGGGCAAACTACAAAAGTGGTTGAGCAAATAAAAAATGCCGGTAATCAGGTTTCATCACTTGAACTTGACCTGCTTAATGCTGATTTCAATGAACTGCAGAGCACAATTCCAGATGTTGATATTCTTGTCAACAATTACGGCGCTCCAAAATCATCTAGTTGGGAATCACCTTCCTCTTGGGAAGCAGAATGGGCTACAAACGTAATGATCGGGATTTCTTTATCGCAAGCTGTGATGGGTAGAATGCAAACAAAAAAATGGGGGAGAATCCTTTTCATCGGGACAGCTGGAGTTCACAACCCAAGTTCGCATAGTCCTGGATACTACGGCTCTAAAGCAGCACTAGAGCCAATTGCAAAAAGTTTAGCTATTGAGCTAAAAGGCAGTGGGGTAACTGTGAACTTATTAAACCCAGGAATGATAGCGACCGAAGAAGTTAAGGAAATGATTACTAAACGTGCTGCTAAATCTGGGATTACAGGGAACTGGGAGAAGTTAGAGCAGTGGGCCGCGACCGAATTTATGCCATCTTTAACTGAACGTTTATCAAGTCCAGAAAGTCTTGGCGATATTGTCGCATTCCTAGTGAGCGACCGCGCAGAACAAATCAACGGGGCAGTGGTTCCTGTTGATGGTGGCTGGTTGTATGCATGAGATAAAATAGCTATGCGATAGAAAGGGAAACATGTCATCTTCAAATAGATGGTTAGAAGGGGTAAAAGTTCTTGACCTCACTCGATATCTGGCTGGTCCAGCTTGTACACGACTGCTCGTAGAACTTGGCGCTGATGTGATTAAGGTAGAGCAGCCACCATATGGTGATCCGAATAGATCTAATAGGCCGAGGATAAACAAACGAGCTGGCACTCATATTCAACAAAATCGGGGGAAACGGAGTATTTGCATTGACATGAATACCGAGGAAGGGAAAGAAATTATTCTCGGCCTATCTGAGCATGTAGATGTAATAGTTGAGAATTTCAGCCCTGGCGTCCTAGAACGAAAAGGGTTAGGGTATTCGGCACTTCAGGAAAGAAATCAGAATTTGATAATGGCGTCCATATCAGGTTTCGGGCAAACGGGACCATTGTCATCACTTCCATGTTTTGACTTAATTGCGCAGGGGTACGCAGGGATCATGCACATGACTGGAGAACCTGATCGTCCACCAATGTTTGTTGGTATTGGGATGGGGGACACTAATGCTGGCGTTCATGCATTTGCCGCTATAGGACATGCGTTATTTCATCGTGAAAAAACAGGAAAGGGAACACATCTTGATATTTCTATGGTTGATGCCTTATTCCATATGCAGGATATGCCGGTGCATGCATCTTCAATGACCGATGGGGAGTATGTCCCGATGCGTCAAGGAACTGAATTTCAAATGCTAGCCCCAGCTGGTTCATTTAGAGGACCTGAAGGGTGGATTGTGATTCTTTGCGCCGAGGCGCAAATCTCGAATCTCTATGCTGCGATGGAACGCCCCGAACTAGAAGAAGACCCGAGATTTATGGGTAACCCTGCCCGTCTTGAAAATAGGGCTGCCTTAAAAGAGATTATTGAAAGATGGATGTCTTCCTATGAAACAGATGAAGCTGTTATAGAAAAATTGCAATCTCACCGTGTACCTAGTGGGCCATCTTTAGCCCCGCAAGATGCTCTAAATCATCCGCACTTTCTTGAGAGGGGAACAGTCAGGACTGTTAATGATCCTTTAGCTGGGGAAGTTCAGATTCCTGGATTCCCTTTTAAAAGCTCAGATCCTTTCCCAGCTGATGATCATGTTGCTGCAGCTTTGGGTGAACATAATTTTCAGGTCCTAAATACTTTTTTAGGATTAGAAGTAGAGCAAATAACAGACCTTGAAGGAAAAGGAATTCTGTATTCAAAGGAACATTAAGGCTATGAAACGACCCTTGAAAGCCACACGATTTTTTGATGATCTTGAGATAGGTGAAGAATTCGTTTCGCGATGGTATGAAGCAACGGAAAAAGAATTAATTAACTTTGCTTTAGAGTACGACCAGCAGTATTTCCATACGGATCCTATTTCGGCGAAAGAATCTGAATTTGGTGGAATAATTGCTTCGGGGACTTACACGTTTGCTTTATGGAATAAATTAAATCTAGAAGTGAACGGAGATATTGCTTGGATAGCAGGTATGGGTTTCGAAGATTTCCGTTTTCCTAAGCCACTCCGTCCGGGGGTAAAATTTAGATCTAAAAGCCGGTTGATTGATAAACGTATTTCTCAGAAAGATCCATCAAGAGGGGTAGTTCGACACGAATATCAAGTTATATCTGAATCAGGTGAAATTTTTTTCGTATGTGTTTGCCCATCTTTGGTACACGTAAATGATGGAGATTAGGAGAATACAATAAGAGTCAGTTGGTGACGATGATTTCAGCTTCCCCTGATAAGACAATTTCGTTTCCTCTCATGAGCCATATTTCGCACAAGATTCGTGCTGAAGATTCATCTAAGACTTCAAGAACTTTCCCTCCAGCTAGAACTGCATCATTGTCAAGCACGGGTTTTAAAAATTTTGCTTTAAGTCTCCTAATGCAAGTTGGGCCTTGCCACTGCATTAGCATATTGGCAACGTAAGAAAGGTTGAGTGGCCCTTGATTAATTACGTTATTGCCAATCCCTAGAACTTCATTTGCTTTGCGGTCCCAATGCACAGGGTATGGGTCTCGCAATAATGCCGCCATGGTTTTCATTTTTTGTGGGTCAACGGAGTTAACTTCCAAAGACGGCAGGTCTGCCCCGACATATAAAGAGAGTTCTTTCATCTTTTTCTCCACAATCTCCAGTAGTTAGTAACTCGCGCAACTAATAATCCGCTTTCAGTTGATAGATCTATAGAGAAAACGAAACGATCATATATTCGACCATTGTCTGTTTCGATTCTTTCAACATCGATTATTTCGCCTTGGCATTGGTACGGAATGTTTTCCTTCAACGGGTGGAAATATTCCCAGTCATACCCGTCAAGACCGACAGAACCTGCGCCATTTACTTGCCCCAAGGAAAACAGTTCAGAAATAGATAGACCAGAGCCTTGTATCGGGACATGGAAAAGAGCGATTGGGTGAACTAATGCATCTGGAAGCTGTTCAGCTGTAGTGCAGTCAGTGAGTAACCAGTTCTCCCAGTGTTCTATTTTTCTAACGCCTCCAGGGAATTTATATCCACGTAAAGCGAGGATTTCTTCTTCGGAAACAATCACGACTGCTCCTTTGAATGTCGCGATTGTTTTTCTTCCGCCAAGAGTGCATTCAGGTCATGGCTCAATTTCGATTGAACTTGTAATTGCATCATATGGCGATCAGGGGCTTGGAAAGTTGCTATTTCTTTTTCTAATCGTTCTTTCGAAGGCGTATTCCCACCCATGGCCCTCGTTAAGAATGCTTCGGTGTACCGGTGAAGAAGTTCGTCATCTTTCGTGATATGAATAGTTCCTCGAAGGGTTATTTGCTTACCTATATTCTTGTGATCCCAAATGCAAAACGAAGTTGAGGGATTGCGCTTCCACGCATGATATTTTGCTCTGTTAGTAGTTGACGTAACTGTTATCCGACCATCGAGAACAACGTATAACATCACTGCTGTTACTGGTTCGTTAGATTTCGTAACCCATGAAACAACGGCGTGGCTGGAATTATTGATAATTTCTTCAATTTCTTTTTCTGCAAGGGTGAATGAAGATATGTTCCTCCGTGTTTCCCACGCTTCATATTTTTCTTTTTCATTCACGTAACTTACTGTAAAGTAAATGCTATGAATTGCCCAAACTCAAGCATGTCATGCGAAGTTACGAGGACCGAAATAAATGCAAGATAAAGATTTTGATGCAGTGCAGAAACTAGTTGCGAAAGATCAAATTAGAGAATTGGTGCACCTTTATTCACAAGCTATTGCAAGTAGAGATAAGGATCTGATGGTTTCGCTGTACGTCAAAGACGCCTCTTTCGGTTCGATAGGTTCTGGAGAAGAAGCTTTACGTTCATTAATGGATCAGACGATGGGCGACTTGGAATTCGGTGTAATCCTCACTGCGAATCACTCAATTTCTTTTCAAAGCCCTGAACTAGCTAACGGTGAAGTTTGGGCTAGATGTTTCGCACAAAATAGAAGTGAAGGGTATTACGAGCAGTTAGTGAAATATGTTGACGAGTACCAAATGACCGAATCGGAAGACGATGGTACGCAAGTTTGGAAATTTAGGAACAGAAGACATTTGTTATGGTTCGGTGAAGGTAAGGAGTCTCCATTAAAACTCCCAAAGGCATTCTGGCCGAAAAGCAATATAGGAATTGGAAGGTTACCTTTATCGGACGAAGCGGTTCAGAGTTTCAGAAAGAAAGAAGTTCTCGACTAATTGACAATTCCTTGAGAACGAAACTCTTCGTATTCACTGTCAGTTATAGAAAGTTCAACTTGAAGAACTTGTTTGGTGTCAGACCCAAGAGGTGGGGGTGCGGCTAACTCCCTTTTCGGAACATTTGTCATTCTGACTGGATTTCCAGCAGTCAGCACGCGATAGTCACCTCCAGTAGGTACTTCAACTAGCATTTCTCGAGCAAGTATGTGCGGGTCATTGACAACATCCTCTGCTTCAAATGCCGGCGCAGCAGCTATACCAGCTTTAGCAAGATCATCGCAGACCGCAATTAAGCTGTTACTTCCAGCCCAATTGAACAGCGCTTCCTGTATAACATCTAAGTTTTCAAGCCAAGCTGATCTAGTTCCGAAACGATCGTCCGTTAGCCAATCATCCTTTCCTAAGATTTTTGAGAAAGCTTCAAACTGATGTTCGCGTCCGATTTGGATTACGATTTCTCCTGATTCAATCTTAAACCCATGGTTTATAAGCAAACTCGGTGTGCGAGGATTTTTCCCAAGTGATAAATAGTTAGGCACAATGTCTGCAAAAGCAACCATTGAGTCAAGCATAGAAATGTCTATGTATAGGCCTTCTCCCGTTTGTTCTCTTTGCCGCAAAGCTGAAAGGACTCCGATAACGGCGAATAAACCACTTCCCGTATCACCTAAAGCCCCAACTGGTGAAACTTTAATATCGTCATCCTCACCACGATTAAAATTATATATGCCTGACATAGCTTCTGCGATCGGGGCAAATGCGGGCCAAGAAGCGTATGGCGTATCCACAGTATTTCCGAAACCAGATATCGAAAGATAGATAAGTTCTGGTTGAGTTTTTTGAAGATCGCTGTAGGCGAGCCCAAAGCGTTCCATGGTCCCTGGCTTAAAATTCTCTGCGACTACATCGAATCTTTTCGCTAAACGCTTGAATAACTCCTGACCTAATTCGTGTTTGAGATCCAGGGCAATGCTTTTCTTATAAAGGTTATTCCTCAGGAACGTTGCTCCGACAGTGTTTCCATCAGTATCAATGGTCGCAGGCAGACTCGACCGCCCTAAGTCACCTCGAGTTGGATGCTCGACCTTAACAACCTCCGCTCCGAGGCTAGCTAACAATTGGGTTGCATATGGAAGGGATTGCATCTGTTCTGCTGCCAGAATACGGACACCCGTTAAGGGTTGAATGACTTGGTTTTCTGAGTCTGTACCTTTCGTCACGCAAGCCCCTTTGCTGTCAGAGTAATTTAAGTATCTTTAGCTGCCCTGTTTACTGCGCTAATAATAGCTCGCATGGATGCTCGGGTTATATCAGTATGTAATCCGCACCCCCATAACTCATGCCCATCTATAGCCATCTCTACATACGCAACAGCGGTTGCATCAACTCCGCTCCCTTTAGAATGTTCGTGGTAATCAAGGACCCGTAAATCTTTAGCTAAAGTTTCTCTTAAACCCCTAACAAAGGCATCAAGAGAACCAGAACCTTCGCCTTGGACTATCATTTGTTCACTTTCGCAGGACAGGCGAGCAGTAAGTAGAGTCCTATCTCTACCTTCTGGGTTTTGCGCTGACTCATAACCGTGCAGTACATAAGGGTAATCAATATCTAAATACTCGCCGGCGAACTCGTTAAAGATTTGTTGAGCGCTAATTTCCTTGCCCGTTGTGTCCGTAATTTTTTGTATCGACCTAGTGAATTCAATTTGCATTCTTCGAGGTAGGTCAAATTGGCTTTCGGTCTTTAGCAGGTAAGACACACCGCCTTTCCCTGATTGGCTGTTTACTCTCACAACATCTTCGTATGTTCTTCCAACATCTAATGGATCAATTGGGATATAAGGAACTTCAAAGAATCCTGTATCCGACTTAGTCAAGGCTTCAAACCCTTTTTTGATTGCATCTTGATGAGAACCAGAAAAAGCTGTGTATACAAGATCCCCGACATATGGATGGCGAGGATGTATGGGAAGCTGGTTGCAGTATTCGGCCACTCTTCGAATTTCGTTTATGTCGCTTATGTCTAGCATCGGGTCAACACCTTGACTAAACATGTTCATAGCAATGTTTATGACATCTACGTTGCCCGTTCGTTCGCCGTTTCCAAATAGCGTTCCTTCAACTCGATCTGCGCCAGCCATTATTCCAAATTCTGCTGCTGCTACTCCGGTGCCTCTGTCATTATGCGGGTGCAGGCTTAAGATAATTTCATCTCTGCGGTTTAGGTTTCTATGCATCCATTCAATCATGTCTCCGTATATATTTGCAGATGCCATTTCAACGGTTGCTGGAAGATTGAGAATTATTTTATTTTCTTTGCTCGGATTAATTACCTCTACTACAGCATCACAAATTTCTTTAGCGAAAACGAGTTCGGTTCCGGTAAATGACTCTGGCGAGTATTCGTAACGAATCTGGGTTTCTGGGATATGAGACTCAAGTTTTTTGCAGTAAGCAGCAGCGTCAGTAGCTATTTTTTTTATACCATCTGTGTCCAGTCCAAAAACTATTTCTCGCTGCAACGTTGACGTTGAGTTATAGAAATGCACAATTGCTTGTTTTGCCCCACTTATAGCTTCGTACGTTCTATCTATTAATTCTGGCCTGCTTTGCACTAACACCTGAATCGTCACATCGTCCGGAATGGCCCCTTCTTCAATAATCTCACGGACAAAAGTAAAGTCGGCCTCAGATGCTGAGGGAAACCCGACCTCGATCTCTTTGAAACCTATTTCAACAAGTTTTGTAAACATGCGCCATTTCCGATCAGGATCCATGGGTTCTATTAGGGCCTGATTACCATCCCTGAGATCAACTGAACACCACAAAGGGGCTTCCGTGATCACCGTATTGGGCCAAGTTCGATCCGGTAGATCTATCGGCGCGAAAGTTTGATATTTATCAAACGGCATCGGGCTTTGTGTTTGCCGATTTTGGGGGTTTCTATTTGTACTCATATGTTTCCTCTCAACTTGTTACACGGGTGGTCCCAGCGGCCGAATAAATCAGGCCACTGGGCATATAAGTCGTAAATCAAGGAGCAGGTTACTCATATTTAAATGCTACTCAGAAAGTTCCAATATCCCAATATGAAAGGACTAACGTATTCGGTAATTAATTCGGTTTCCGCTTTCAAAAGCTTTTTGCCCTTCCTGCATTGCGGATTTGGACATTCCAGCCGTCAGTATTGAAGGTGCCAAGGATAATGCGTTTAATCTACCGAGGTCGTTGGCTGCCCAAATAGCACGAAGGCTAGCTTGGACTGCTATGGGGGGTTGACTAGCGATTGCTTCCGCAATCCAGACCGCTGTTTCGTGCAACTCCTCAATTGAAGTTACTTCACTGACAAGACCTATCTTCAGAGCTGTATCAGCGCTAAGTCGTTCATGGTTCCCTAATAGGGTTAAGCGTAAGATTTCCCCTAATGGCATTCGTTGAGACATTTTTATCGGCTCGTATACTGCTGGCATCCCGTATGTGACATGGGGGTCAAAGAAAGTCGCATTATCTGAAGCTAGAATTACGTCGCATTCCGAAAGGAAATAGAAAGCTCCGCCGCAACACATGCCGTTAACGGCGCAAACTATAGGTTTCCAAAGATCGCAAGATTTTGGGCCTAAATCATCACCTGGGTCGTCGTACATAAAGTTGTTGGAGGTTCCATATAGGTTCTCTGATTCTTCAAGCGCAGTCATTTCTCCGCTTCGATCAATCCCAACGCAGAATGCTTTGTCGCCTGATGCCGTCAAAAGTATGGAATGGACTTCGTCAATTTCACGAAAAGCCCGCCAGGTATTTTTAATCTCGGTTCGCATCAACTCATTGAATGCATGCAAAACTTCGGGGCGATTTAATGTGACTATCCCAACGTTATTTTTGATCTCAACCGAAATTGTCTCATAAGAAGATGGGTCAAATAGAGTGTCCATAGTTCTATTGTGCCATTATCAGACATAATTTGCTTTACTTGCAAGAATGATTCATAAGGGGGATCCAATGAAAGCTGATTTTAAAGGGAAAGTTGCCGTTGTGACAGGTGCCAGCCGAGGGATAGGAGAAGCCACAGCCCGCCAGCTTGATGCAAGCGGGGCGATGACTGTTCTCGTAGCCAGAAGCGAAGATAAATTACTGAGAATCAAAGAAGATATGGCAAATCCTTCGTTGCATGTGCCAATTGATCTTTCACTTGATGAAGCACCTAAGACTATCCGTGAAATGGTTATTGAAGAGTTTGGGAAAATTGATGTTCTTGTTAATAATGCCGCAGTTGAAAGAAATGAACCAGCGCATAGAGCTACAGCTGAAGCAATAGATGAAACTCTTCTTGTGAACCTCAGGCAGGCGTTCATGTTGTGTTCATTATTTGCGAAAGATCTCTTCGCTACGCAGGGGAATGTTGTGAATGTAACATCCACAGCAGCTGCTGGAGCTGGTGGAACTCAAGGAGCGTATGCCGCTTCAAAAGGAGGATTGAACACGCTAACGAAGAATTTAAGTAATGAGTGGGCTAATAAAGGGGTTCGTGTTAATGCGGTAGCTCCTGGCTTAGTGTTAACCGAGATGTGGGAATCAACATTTGAACTGTTGGGTGAAGAGAACGTGATGGAAAATTTCGTTAAGCGTGTCCCATTGGGCAAATGGGGAAAACCTGAAGAGATCGCAAATGTGGTTTGCTTTATTGCGTCTGACCTTGCATCCTATCTGACAGGGCAAATTGTCAGAGTAGATGGCGGGATGCTCAATATTTAGTAGAAAACTCTAAAAATGATGATAAGAAGGGGACAATGACTGATCGACTTGATGCGCTAATAGACAGAGAACAGGAAGCTATTGGCTGTCCGTATCCAATTTTTTCCGAATTGCGAAAAGAAAGCCCAATTCACTTTAGCGAAAAGCTTGGGACATGGGTTTGCACTAGGTACGAAGATGCAATGGAAATTCTGCATGACACGGATAGGTTCTCTTCTCTTATGCCGACTGGCCCTCGCGACGGCCGGGGAGGGTTCGCCGTCGCTATGGAAGAGTTAGCCAAAGACCCAGATATGGCAGAATATTTTCAAACGTTTCTCGCTAATGCTGCTAATGCTGCAGTGCTGTTAAATGCAGACCCACCAGAGCATCGCCGGCAACGCAAAGCAGTGAATAGGGCATTCCGGCCCAGTCGATTGCGCGGAATGGAACCAATGATTGAAAATGTAACTGAAGAACTTCTTTCTCCAATTCGACAAAAAAAAGAAATGGAATTCGTCGGTGAATTCGCTGTCGGTTTACCAATGACGATAATCGCTCTCGCGTTGGGAGTAGAGACGAGTGACTTAGATACATTTAAAAAATGGTCAGATGACTTAGTGATGCCCGTCGGAAACCCTGACCCAACTATTGAAAAAGTGCGCGACTATTTAATCTCACTAAAGGGCTTCAATGAATTTTTCGGAAATCTGCTTCAGCAGAGAAGGGAATCGCCGCTAGAAGACATCATTTCAGATGTTGCGACGGCGGAAGTAAATGATGAAATGCTCAACGAGGCAGAAATGCTTTCAATGCTCCAACAATTTCTCGTAGCGGGTAACGAAACGACGACCAAACTACTAACCAACCTCATGCACCGATTAGCAGTAGATGATGGTCTTGAACAGTTATTGCGAGACGAACCATTACTTATCGATAATTTTATTGAAGAAGGTTTACGTTACGAAGCTCCTGTAGGTGGCCTTTTCAGATCAGCGAAAATTGATACCGAAGTTAATGGAATGCAAATTAAGGCTGGCCAACATATATGGGTTATTTTCGCAGCAGCGAATAGAGATCCTGAAATTTTTCCTGAGCCTGATGTGTTCTCAGTTGAACGTGATAATGCTCGCGAACATATAGCATTCGGTCATGGTGAGCATTACTGTATTGGGGCGTTATTGGCACGGTCTGAGGCAAAGATAGCAATGCAAAGATTGCTTGAAAATATTGAAAATATTAACCTTGTTGAAGATAAAAATAACTTTGAATATGAAGAGTCATTCGTCCTAAGGGGACTAAAGGAACTTCATATTTCTTACGATGTACGGAGCGCTAAGTAACCTCATTAGATTACTACTTGATAGCGATAATGGATATTTCCATTTTCCATTGGTCTTGCGCCAATTCGGGTACTGTGACTAACGTCGAGGCGGCACGGTGTTGTTTCAGGTGATCATCTCTTGCTTCCATAACTGCTTGTAGATCTTGATCAATAACAACATAGGTAGTGACAGAGACAATGTCAGTTACTTCCATATGGGCTTCTTTTAGAATTTCTAGAATATTTTTCCAAACCAACGTTGCTTGATCAGCTATCTTTTCAGGGGTATTTCCATCTATGTCAACTGGCACTATCCCTGAAGAATGCAAGATCTGGTCGAATCCACGTGAGAGTACTCCATGAGCGTACTTTGCTGCTGGTGGATGGATCGTACGTGGGTTAATTCGGTAATTCATGGATCTATATTGCCATGCTTGTGGTGCATGTGCATATGTGCACGGAATCTTGCTAATCTTATGCTAGTTAAAGGAGGGAAATGTCTCGTTGTCCAGGGGAACCAAAATCGATAGCAGATGTTGATGTTTTTTCCCCTGAGGCTATAGAGAACTGGTATCCAACCTATGACCTTTTGCGGTCAGAGTCTCCTATTTATCATGTTCCCGATACGCGAACTTATTTCTTGACACGGTATGAAGATATCTATAATGTCCTTCGGAAAACAGATATGTTTCGTCGAGGAGCTGGTAAATCTCGACCACTGATCTCTGATAAAGAAGCCCAAGATTTTTTCAATGAAAATGGATGGCCGAAAAGGACTGTTTTAGGTTCTGATCCTCCAAACCATCGGCGGTACCGAGATATGGTTGATCATTTTTTTTCAGTAAAAGGAGCCCAAAAACAAACTGACTTAATTGCTGAAATTGCTAATCAACTAATAGATAATTGGATTGACGACGGTGAAGTCGAATATGTTACGCAATTCGCAGAGTTGCTGCCATCAATGGTGATAACGGTGATGATGGGTTTTCCGTTAGAAGATCTTGAGAGATTAAAAGTCTGGAGTGAAGCATGGGTAGCTCCTTTTTCTTTGCAACTAGATGTTGAACAAGAGAGAGAAGTGTCGAGATTGATGGTTGAGTTCCAGCATTACATATACAGTCATATTCAAGACCGTAGAGAAAACCCTAAAGAGGACCTGACGGATGATGTGGTCAGTTATTTAGTGCATACTCCAGTCAATCTTCATTCTGAGAAGCGAATGTTAACGGATACCGAAATCATAAATATGATTGATCACCTTTATATAGGGGGAAACGAAACCACTACTTTCGCCTTAACATCTGGCCTTTGGCTTCTTATCGAAAACCCTGAGCTTCAGAAGAGATTGGTGGAAAATCCAAAGCTAATACGAACTTTTGTGGAAGAGGTACTTAGGCTCGAATCACCTACGCAAGGAATGGATCGTCATGCAGCCGAAGATACAGAAATAGCTGGAATCCCTATCCCAAAGGGGTCCCATATTCACATGAGGTATGCAGCTGCTAACAGGGACAAGAAGCAATTCGAATGTCCGGCCAATCTTGAACTTGAGAGAGAAAATGCGTCAAAACATTTGGCATTTTCAATTGGTGAAACCCACTGTCCGGGCGCTGGACTGACTCGGCTAGAGCAAAATATAGCCACAGAAATTATTCTAAAAAGATTAAAAAATTTTCGTTTTAGCGAAGGTAAAAATAATTTTCAGCATCACATGAACTTCACTCTGCGTTCGTTTACTGACTTACACGTCTCATTTGATAAACGTTAAAGCTTAGAAATGGTATGGGAACGGATTCCAGTCAGGATCACGTTTTTCTAAGAAAGCATCACGTCCTTCTTGGGCTTCGTCTGTCATGTAAGCGAGACGGGTTGCCTCTCCTGCGAAAACTTGTTGCCCAATCAAGCCGTCATCTATCAGGTTGAGCGCAAATTTTGCCATACGGTTAGCGGTCGGGGATTTCCCATTGATTTTTGAAGCCCACTCCAACGCTGTTTCTTCAAGTATTTCGTGGGGTACAACTTTGTTGACCATTCCCATTTCTTTAGCTTCGATTGCAGAATATTCGTTGCCTAGAAAAAAAATCTCTCTTGCAAATTTTTGACCTACTTGCCGAGCTAAATATGCTGATCCGAAACCCCCATCAAAACTCGCAACATCAGTATCTGTTTGCATGAATCTTGCATGTTCTTCACTGGCAATACTCAAATCACATGTGACGTGGAGGCTATGACCTCCGCCGACTGCCCAGCCCGAAACGACTGAAATAACAGGCTTAGGGATAACCCGAATCAATCGCTGTACCTCAAGAATGTGGAGTCGCCCTACTTTTGATACGTCAATTGAATCGCTAGATTCTGTTTCAGCGTACTTGTACCCGTCTTTACCTCGAATTCTCTGATCTCCACCAGAGCAGAAAGCCCAAACATCATCTTTTGGGGAAGGGCCATTTCCAGTTAACAGAATGCACCCGATATCGGTACTCATGCGAGCATGATCGAAAGCTCTATAGAGTTCATCAACAGTCTTTGGTCTGAAAGCGTTTCTTACTTCGGGTCGATTGAAGGCGATTCTCACAGTTCCTTGTTCTTTTGCTCTGTGATACGTGATATCGGTAAAATTGAAGTCTACGAATTCATCCCAACTGCTTGGGTCGAAAATACTTGAAACATCGTCTGTCATACACCTATCTTATGCGAACACTAGAAAATACGGCCGGAAAGATTGGATAAAAGCTCCTGTCCTAGACGCTTGATCTATCTTTGGATAACGCTAGAAGGTTATTATTTTGCTCTTTGTTTTAACCACCATTTAGGTGTTTCATTGCTGTGATTTTTAACATACTGGTTCCAAAGATCATCTTTGTCATCATCAATAATCCCAGAAGTAATAGATTCTTGTACCGTTGAGTAAATTACCCATTTTGTTTTGTTTGGTAGTTCAGGATGAACTCCACTATCTCCTTTACCAGAAATTGAAATATAAGATTTTTTTCCTAACCACTGATTTTGAAGATAAAAAACAACCAAGACAACAGACAATAAAATCATTGCAAGTATTGCTGCTTTAGTTTCATCATACTGTGCACCTACAATTGCAAAAAATATTTCAGTAGATAAAACATCGTACTCAGCTCCAAGTACTAACGGGTTACCAAAGTCTGCTAAACTTTCAATAAAACCAAGTAGAAATGCATTTGCTATTCCTGGTCTCATTAATGGTAAAGTAACTGTCTTAAAAACTTGCCATTTAGATGCTCTTAATGTTTGAGATGCC
>PVBE010044203.1_pt1 | contig 22396 bp, 26 predicted proteins | sample 1631181 | NCBI WGS metagenome assembly PVBE01 (sample SAMN08397723, study PRJNA350692) | Marine metagenome, whole genome shotgun sequencing project. | isolation source: water | place: Pacific Ocean | collected 2012-04 | reverse complement strand
CCTCCGGTTTGAGCTGCAATTACACCAGGCATTAAGACTAAATTAATATCATATTCATCTTGATTACCTAAAAGGTTAATCGCATCTTCATAAGCTGTTTTTCCTTGACCTGCGGTCGTTAAATCAAACCCCTGTGAATTACTCGCATCACTTGAACCGTCAATGAAATCATAAAAAAGATATGGGTTTGTATTAGTCCCGTGAACGTTTCCTAATGCATCGAACCCAGCAAATCCAACTGATCCACCAGTAAACGAACCACTATTTAATCCCGGCAACGATCCTGTACCGTTATCATCGCTAATATTACCATTTTCATCTAGATAATCAACTGTATTAACATTAACTTCGACTCTAACAAATTTAGATTTATTTGGATATGAACCACTTAATTGTAAATATGGATCTGTTGTACCGGAGCCTCGAAGAGACCATACTTGATCACCAATTACTTTTGAAATATAATTACTAGTATTAGGATCTAATGATAAATTATTCCACGATTCCAATGTTTGTTTTCTTTTAATATTATCGCTGCCGCGTCTAATTAAAAGAGTAAATGTTCCTTTTTTTGGATTCTGACCTGAAATTTCCCATCTTAAATTATCTTTTGATCCAGAATTAGTTAAAACATTGTTTGTTCCAAGGTCACCGCCCTCATATCCACCTGTTCCTGCTGTGCTATTCATCGCTGCACCATCAGCTAATGTATATAATGTAAATGATGCCATAGAAGCTGAATAGCCAGTATCGGATTTAGATCCTGTAGAATATGTTCCATCATATTGTCCCCTTGGGACATACGAACTTGCTGGGCCATAAGCGCCATCAAGAATCCTAACAACAGTTAAATTTGAACCGTACCTCAAATACTCTTTAGCTGCATGTGAAGTCAGGTATTGATAATATGAACTACCACTTTTAAATGTATCACCAAATCTTGCTCGATATTCTGAATATGTTGTAACTACTGTCGGTATTCCCGCGGGACCTTTGACTGTGGGCCCAATGAGAGCGGCCCCTATTTCTCCAACAGCTGCTGGTAAAAACGATTGATCTATTTCATTCGTAAATACACCAGGGCTGATTACTTTTTCCGATGACGGCATGTTAGTTCTCCAAAAAATTATAAAGTTATACTAAAAAAAATAGTTTTATATACTAATTTCAGTTATAAATATAACTAAAAAAGATCAAACTTAAAAAAAAATAATAAGTTATTATAATTTATTTGGCATCCGGCTTGTCCACATCCTCATCAACTTCACCCGTATCTGACGGAGTAAATGTTCCAGTTTGTGGATCTAATACACCATCACCATACTTATCATTAACCCCCTGTATGAACTCTTGCTCTTCTTGTTGAGTTGCTTCAAATTGATCTTTCAAATTTTCTTCTGTAACGCCCAGATCAGTAAGTTGATTTTTCAATCTCATCCGCACAATATCCACTCGACCAAAACTCATTTGAATATTAACATATCGCTGTTGAAAACCACTTATTTGATCAAGTTCTTCTTGTGTAAATTTAATTTCATCTGCCATTTTTAAAACCTCCTTAATGGTTTAATATTATCATATATAAATATATATAAATTAAAAAAATTACTGTTTTTTTATTTGATAGTCAGTGGCATTACCCTCAAAACCAAATGTAACTTTAGCTGGAGACATAACTTTGGTCATCTCCGCTGTTTTTCCAAAAATATTATCAGTAAATTCAGGAATCATATATGCCTTAATTGAAAGAGATAATTCATTTTTAATTATTCTTTCACCATCTACTGGCATTTCTGTTGCATCGCTTATACTTCCATCCAATGAAGATAAAAATTTATAATTTGTTGAATCACCAAAGTAGGTCTCTAAATGCTCAACCCATATTGTATTTAAATCATTCATCTGCTCCATATAACTGGTTAACATAATAACTGAATAACTACAAATAACAAAATCTGGCATGCCTGTCATGATATATTCTTGAACGGGTTTTTTACTTTGTTGAACGGCAAATCTATCATATCTATTTGTTCTAGACCACTGATTAGACCTAGCAACTTGAATAAATTCACCTCTAACATCATTATCAAAAGACAGCGGCATTGCATCGTTCATGCTAACATCAGTTCTTCTAATAACCATTACTGGTAAAATAATTACATTATTTTTGTCTCGCATTACACCATTTTTTCTAATGGCCTTCCACCGTTCCTCGTTTCCATATAAAATAGGAACCTTTATAACTTCTCCCGCCTCTTTAACAACTGGTTTCATTATATTTTTAATGTGATTTATAACAGACTCATCAATGTCTTTTAATGTTATTGTAAAACCCTTTGTAAAATCTTTACCTGGAACGGTTGACCGCTCTTTATTTCCCACTGTAACTGATCGCAAACTGCGCTGTTGCGCGCGATTTATATTTTCTTTTCTAAGTGCGTGGGGATTAGTAATAGTTTTTACTGACATTATTTATTCCTTAACGCTCGCAATTGAGCTACTTTATTATTAACTGGTCCTTTATAGGTCTGAGATTTAACTGCAGTTTTATCAACATTACCTATAGCTATTTCTCGCTTTATATCTACCTCTACCACTTTTCTTTTAGGTATTTTTACTTGGTCGGCCATCATTTTCGCAGCAATTGATGTCGCCAACTCACTAACATCAATATTTCCAGTAGTATTAGTATACGGTTCTTCATAAATAGAAGTTAATTTTGCATTATTTGATTCCTTTATAGGTATCTTTACATCTTTTGATTCATAACTTACGTCATGCATTTCTTTTTTTATAATAATTTTACTTGTTACTAATGGTTGAACTGACATTTTATACCTCCCACCTAATCATAAATTGATTTAAATGGTTCTGGCTTTAACCATATACTTCTATCCTCAAATGACTCTAAAACTTCCGATACTATATTTCTCTTAAGAGTTTTTTCTATACCAGAGGTTCCGGGATTTGAATTTACTTCAAGCATAAATGGTGGTTCATTTTCTCTATCTTCAGAAGGTATAAAATCTACTCCTACCCAAATTCCATCAACAACTTTAGCAGCTTTAATACATTCATCCGCTTCTAACTTTGTAAGATCAAAAGGAAGTGTTTCTGACCCCTGTGAATAATTACTTCTAAAATCACCTGGGATAACCTCTCTTTTCATGGCCCCCAAAATTTCTCCATGTAAAACATGAACTCTAACATCATATGATGTTTTGATATATTCTTGTAATAATAAATCTACTTTCTTATCTAATTTAAAGACTAGTTGTGTTGTTGCCATCAATGATCTTTCACTCTCTATAAATAAAACTCCAACACCTTGAGTTCCAGAAGAAGTTTTCATAATTATAGGATATTGTGTTTCTAATCTTTCAAAGTCATTTAAAACTGTTTTATCATTTCCAACAAGAACTGTTTTTGGCTGTCTTAAACCATTATCTGCAAAATATAACATACTTAAATACTTGTCAGCGCAAATTCGTTTACAGTTACTCGGATTTACACAAAATATTCCACCCCGTTCTAAAGAAATAATTTCGTCTAACCAAGACATTTTTTTAGTAGCATCAGCTACCTCTTTTACTAAAACTAAAGTATTTTCTGGATCAATTGCAAATCCATCTTTATCGTCTGCGTTATGAATCGTTATTGCGCCATCTTTTTTAATAATATATGCCCCATCCATTTCAACCATATAATATTCAGACGATATTTTTTCTACCTCAGGCTCCCATCTTTTTTTAACATCTAAATCATCTGGATATTCGGGATCATAGTGGAATATAACAACTAAACGATATTTATCTCTCATCTCATCTTCAAATAATATATCTTTTAATTTAATCATCTTGGTCTCTCTTCAATTTGTAATCCTGATAATCTCGCCCTATTAGCTACTGCTTTAATCATATGTTTAAATGCTTGATGTCCTGCTATAAGTTGGGGTTCCGTTACAGCATTAATCTCCCAATAAATATCATTCCAATCAACAATATCGCCCATTTCTGGATAAAAATTTGCATCTTTAAGGGTAGTTCTATGAAAATATAATTCTAAATTAGCATTCATATCTGGCCCAAAATCATTTTGTTCAATTGTTGGTTCTTCAAATGAAATTAAACAGTTTACACGAAACCCCTTATCAAAATATTTTGTTGAAGATTCCCCATATAAATTTTCTTCTGTATTTTCAACTGAAACTTTATATATGTCAACATATTGTGATAATATATTATCAATAAGCTCTTCATTAAAAGAATCTATAAGATCTATCTCTTTCTGCGGGACAAAAAAGGGTCTAGTTGCCATTTTCTCTTACCCGATATAAATCTGTAAAGGAGACCTTGATAACACTTGTTGATTAGCTTCTGCAGTATCGGCCTCAGCTCTAGACCTCTCTGATAATGTAACGCTATCAAGAAATTCTTTAAGTTCAGTTAATAAATTATCCTTTTCCTCGCGGCCCTCAGCTTTAAGCGACTCGCCATCCATAGTCATTTCTCCATTGGGGAGTGGTAAAGATGAGTATTTACTTCTTATTATACCCAACAGTTCTCTAGCCAAAGCTAAAGTAAACTTTCTAACCCACTGCCTACCCGCTGAATTTATTTCATTATAAGTAATAAATTTATAAGGAGTATTACTGGGATCGGATACTTTATAAGTTGTATAAGATTTAGATATATCAGCAACATCATTTCTAACATAATAATCAAACCAAATTTTATCCCCAGCATCGGTACTTGCCGGTCTGGGAAATATTTTAAGAACATTATTAACTATATGAAATGAATAAGCTGATTTTCTAACCAAATCGTTAGTTTCAATTGCTTGCGCTCTAGATATATCATATGAAATTGGTCTCATTGTATATGTTATAGCGGGTGCTACATTACCAAGACCAAAGGCATCTAACATCTGCCTTTGCTCAAAACTTCCCGCAAAGGGATCATAAAATCTAGTAATTGAAGCCGGACCTTGATTATAAACTCTTTGTATAATAAGTCTATTACTGCTCTCAGATACTGCTGCCCAATTACTTAAATTATAATCTTGTTGATCTTTAACTAATGATATTGAACCACTCTTTAAAGTGACATCCCCACCAACCACCGCTGCTTGACCATACTGATCTGATAACATAAAAGTCGTTCCCATATGTGGGTGGGTGGGTTCATTACTTCCCGTAGTTAAAGACCCGGAAATTCTATTACTCGACCCGTACTGATCCCATAACCAGTTTTTCATATTATAATTATTTATATGCAATGAATATTCTGATACTGCTTCTTCAAAACATGCCCAAATAGATCCACTATATATTTCTAATTGCATAACTGGAAATCCCAATCGCCGGGCTACCCATTTAGTTACTGTAATGCTGTCAGCTTGAAATGTAGAATCATTGTCATATATGCCATAGGGAGTACTTCCGCTAGCATTTAATGTCGGATCAACATATACATAAGCAAATTTTGACATTTAAAATCTCCAATATTATATTATAGTTGTCTTATATAAATATAAAGATTAATGATATAGATGAATAAAAAAAGGCCGAAATAAATTCGGCCTTTTTTATTAACTTTAGTCTAGCTTAAATTAAACAACATCCAAGCTATCAACGTAGATCTTACCATAAAATTCAGGTCTGATCATCTTCTTAGCGTATCGAGTCATAACGCCTTTTCTTGGTGTAAAATCATTAGGATCATACACAAGAGGTGTCATAATCAGCGGTACATAAGGAGCATATACAGCACCTGTTTCTAGGAAGTTACCACCGCGGAATCCAACAAGAATCGTATTCTCAGTCATATACGGATTTTTGTAAACAGTCCATCGATTAGAAATTCCACCGATTTTCTGTACACCCATAGCAAACTGTGACTTATCACCATCAGTATCTACCATATATCCTGGCAATGATTCAAGTATTGTTGCAACTTTAGGTCCACAAACAACAAAGTTTGCGCCACCACGCAATGTTAATTTATGAATTTCATTTGAAACTTTTTGAATTTTAGCAACAAGTGTCTGCCACCATTCAAATCGTGTTCCCGTGAAAGTCCCGCCCGCAGTTGTACTAAACGCATTGTTTGCAGCATTATAGTCATTACCAATCTTTGCAGACCAATAATCAACTGTCTGTGCATCAGAAATCAACATATCAAGAATTTCCAAATCGATTTCCATCGAAATGTACTCACTTAACATAGATGTTAATTCTGCTTCAGCATCAACGCTATGATACGCGTTTAGATCCTGTGCCAGTTCTGGTGTCCATACTGCCTTTAACTTACGTGTTTTAGCAACAATAGGGCGTGATTTTAACTCAATATCAACTTGCGGAATCTGTAATGAATCCTGTGTTGCATTGCCACCTGTATCTTCCCAATCGCCACGTACAGCTTCTGAAGTATACAAAGGATAATGAACTGTTAAGTCAGCATCACTATCGAGAATATCTGTTGCTGCTGACGCAGATGCAAACCATGTTAATGTTCCGGCTGCACCGCTATCCCCAGAAATACTAGTTAGTTCTGGAAATACTCCGTAGAGGTTCTTTCCGGCCCCAATATCTGCGCCGTTTGGGTTGTTGTTACTAATAGATCCAGATGAAATAACGGCAGCACGAATTGCAAGCTTATCTACATCAGTACTTGAAATAGTCCCAGTACTCTTGAAGATTTTACCAGCATTTACAGAAGAACTCAATTCAGAATTGAAATTGACATCTTTCCATGATGCTTGAGCCGTAGTCCAAGTAACGCTACTTTCTGAACCTGTTGCTAAAGTGAATCCATAGCGACCAGCGCCGTAGAAACCACCAGCATAGCTGCCATCACCGTAAGGTGCAGCAGATCCTGATGGGCTATATCTGCCCGTTTTACCTGCAAGAGAACTATCTTTATCCATTCCCATTCTAGTTGAACCATATTGAAAATCAAGATAAAAGACAAGACCCGACGGTAAATTCATGGGTTGAACTGATACAAACTCCTGTGCAGCGATTTCACCAAAAATTCTACGAACTAATGGTAATGCCACACCTGACCACTCTTCATCGCCTTTATATGTTCCAGCGCTTCCAGCAGACGGACTTGTATAAGATGCTTCACTAACTAATTGGCGAGCCTGGTTCTCAAGTAACTGAGCCATACCACCACGTTTAAAATCACCTTTAATACCATCCAGCAGTCCAGTACGTTCCCATTTGGATACTAACTTTACAGCATCTTCCTGTTGATCCTTATATGGAGAAGCATCTAGTAATGCTTCGTTTATATATTTTGACATTTAACTTCTCCTAAATTAAAAAAATAATTAAATTAAACCAGCAAGTTTTCTAAACCTCTCTGCTACGTGGCCTTCTTCAGTAATCACTTTTTTAGATTCCTTAGAAGGTTTAGTAGAATCGGTTTTAGCACTAGCTGATTCTCTAAGTTTTGATTTGTGTATAACCGGTTCGTCTTTAAAGCTTTCAACCAAAGTTGAATAAACAAGTTTAATTTCGCGAGTAGTTTGCGCTCGATCAAATGTTTCTACAACTCTAAGTTTCTGATCTCTGTTAAGAACAAATTCTTTAAACAATTTGTTTGTAAATAAGAGTTTAGCATTCAAGATATTGACTTCATGAAGTTTATCTTTCAAAAACTTAACAGCTTCTTTATATTCATCAAGTTCTGCTTTAGTTTTATCAAGTTCTTCTGATTCAACTGGCTCAACTTCTTCTTCATCGTCTTCTTCATCGTCTTCTTCAAATAAAGATTCATCAATTTCAAAAACATCACCGTCTTCTTCCTCAGGCTCTTCATCTTCAAGCTCTTCTTGCTCTCCGGCTGTCGCTACAGGCTCTTCAAGATCCTCAGGCTCAACTTCAAGTTCATCTTCAAGTTCTTTGATAATAGATTCGAGGTCAAGTATATCCTCTTCCTCAAAATCATCGTCTTCGCCAGGAAGTTCTTCTTCCTCTTCACCATCCAATGGAACTTCTTCTTGTTCTGCAGAAACTTCCACTTCATCTTCTCCCACTTCGGGCTCCACTTCGGGCTCCACTTCGGGTTCCGCTTCAGGTTCCACCTCAAACTCATCATCATCATCATCTTCTTGAAGTTTTGCTGACAACATGGCTTTAAGATGGGGATCAAAAGCTTCCTTAAGAGCTAGTCTAGCATTTTCAAGTGCAATTTCTTTAACTGCACGAGCATCTGCTATAGCTTCGTTAAGTAGATCACTCATAAACATTCTCCAATATTTTATATTGTTAACTATAGTTATTATTTGTGGGAACTATAATAGAAATTACCTAATATTTTGACTCTATATAGATTAACATAGAGTATTAACTAATAATAAATATAACAATAAAATATTTTTTCTTGAAAAATTTATTTTTTTACATTATTATACTTATGTCGTATTTTAGCTAATGTTTTTTTTCTTCTTCTATAATCTGATGGCTTTTCATAAAAGGATCTTCTTTTTAATTCTACTAATAACCCCGAATCCTTTACTTTTCGTTTAAGTACTCTTAATGCAGCTTCAACATTATTATTTATTACTTCTACCTGTAACCCCGATTTTGATTTCATATCATTTTTTTCTCAAACATTTTATGTATTTCTTTTCTAACAATCTCTTTAAGTTTTTTTGCCGTTGCTATATTTTTCTTAAAAGATTTTAAATATTCAGTAGCTAAATATCTCTCCCTACCATATTGAGCTTTAGTCCACTTCTTTTTCATAGACTCTGGCATTGATTCATATTTTTCTGTTAAATCATTATTTACAAGCCAGGCAACCCTGCGCGCGTCAGCATTACATAATCTTTTATATCTATTTTCTTCTAAAGTTTTCAACCACTTTTTTATCTCTTTTACGGTTGTTTTTTTCATAGCTACCTCCTAATGTTTTCTAATATAATATCCCGAATTTTAATCGCCCTCAATTAATTGAGCTTCACTTAAACATCCGCGAGCAATTGCGGCATGAGCATCAGATATAATTTTAATTTCACTCACATTAATTGGAAATGTCTCTTGATCAAACTGTTCATTAAACACCTCTAAAAACCCCTTAACTAATGAGGTTCCCCCACCAATTATTATTGGTACATCATCAGGAAATTGTGGGACATTTGCAGTTCCTTCAAATTGTACTTTTAAATTTGTTAACAGATAATTTATAAGCGCGCCATAATAACTTCTTATAGCATGCATAACGTTATATTCTTCCGATCCCTCCCCATAAATATCTTGTGTAACCCCCTTTGTAAGATCTAATTGATTAGATGTTTCTTTTATTTGTGTTACCTTAGCAATTGGAACTCCCGTATCAACACTAACATTATTATCTACCCAATCGCCTCCTCTAGCAACAGAAAATGAAATTGCTGACATTCCCTGATACATAACTGAAATATTACACATCCCGGCACCCATAGAAATTGCGATGCCCGTTAATTCATTATCTACTAAACCTTCATATGCTAATGCTACAGCTTCTTCTATTTTTTTTGTTGTATAACCATACCCTTCTATGATTGTATGTAAAACATCTTCATGGTATGTTGTCTCACGCTCTTGATCAATGGGCTTAGCTGGAATACAATATACACAAGTTTCATTTTCTTTTGAAGTGCCAATTAATTCCCCTATAATAGCATTTAATATAGGTAAAGAATCTCTTTCTGTGGGATTTAAAAGACCACTTTTCATTGGGCGTCTTAAAATTGATGTACTAAAAATTTGTGCATAATTAAATGCGTGCTGTCCAACAATATGAACCTTACCGGCCTTTTCAACAAAGGGAATTTTTTGTCGCTTGAGCATACGTTTTGCCTGTTCAGCATCACCATCAACAGTTAAAAAAGCATTTCTCTGCTTTTTAATAAAATCTTCTTTTGCCGCTATATAAAACGAAGTTCCGCAATCGAGCCCCACTGCCATATTAAACTCCCCTTACGCGTACTTTATTTACAATTAATAATTCTAAAACATCATCCAGATATCTTATATCAAGATCGAGAATAAAATTAGAGCCCTTCCCAGCACCAAAATCATAATCTTTACCAGTTTTTAATCTTAATTTATCAAGAATCTTCTTTGTTTTGCGCTTTTCCACTTCTGGGATCTGCATCTCGACCCTTTTCCTAGCCTCATTCAGCTTTTGAATCTCATCTTGAATAATTTCTTTAAGTTTTAATTTTGTTAGTTTCATTTTAATTTCTTCAATTTATCTTTTTGAGTTTTCACTTTGCCTCTTTTAATTTCATCCACTTTAATTTTTATTTCATCCGGATCGCCTATAAAAATGTCTTTTCGAACATCAACATTAACAGCTTTGAGACTTTTCTTTTTAAAGGGGGCTGTCTCATAATCACCTAATGTCGATTCCCCACTCCTTTTTATCCACATCGGAGGTATATTTTTTATAAAATACCTCAAAATTAACCACCCAGCTAATGCAATTTGCCAAATAACTAAACTATATAAAATAAGATGCTCTAAATGATGGACGTATTCTTTCATCTAAGTATCAATCAGATTCATTATCCCCAGACCAATTAGCATCTATATAATTAAAAAATTCTTTCTTTTTATCATCGGGTAACTCGGCAGGTCCTGAAACTCCAAATTTCTTTAACACCCCCATAAAAAATTGTTGATACTCATTTTTATCACCCTTTACAGATTCGGATTTATCATCTTCAGTTATTTCTTTAATTTCATAATATCGATTCAAAATTGACCCCATATCTTCATAAAGTGCAGTTAATCTCTGACTAGTTGCATTATGTTCTCTTGCTGCCTTTTTAAATTCTTTTATCATACCATGTAAAGATTTCATATTACGATTTATAGATATTTTATCAAACCAGTCACTCGTTTCTGATAATATATGAGAATGAGCAGCTTCTGTAATCTTGACTAATTGTTCTGCAAGATCCATTATATTTGACATACTATAAAGTTGCTTGCCTACATCATTATACCCCGCGACTCCCTCGACTACTTCATATCTATTAATTTTTAGATCCTCATCTTCAAATATCTCGCTAAGTAAGTCTTTTAGCTTTTTCATTTTTTTCTCCTACCTATATTAATTAATTTAGCTAAATATTATATTGCTCGTTTTAGTGGTTTTAATCCTGTGCGTTTAGCATATTTTATAAGCTTGTCTTTACCACCACTACGAACAATATCACCAATATCGTTTGGGGGCGAATCATATATATCAAAGATGCTAACAATAAAAGTACCAATTTTCTTTCCCTTACCAGGAAATACCTTTTCTAATTCATATTCTAGATCATCCATAAATCTTTCTTCTTTTGATGTCATCTCTAGCTTATGCCATTGATAATAGCCCTCGTGTAGTTTATCCCAGCTTTTCCCATGTGGGTATAATTTATCCAAATGTTTTTTTAATTGATTATGTATCTTAAGGAATTGCTTGACAAAATCTTTAATTTTTCTATCCCCACTAAAATCTGCATGTCTTCCCGAAAACCAATCTAAATTTTCTATTTTATCCCCCAATTCATAAAACACATTTCGCATTGACGTCGCCCGCTCTTTCAAAAGTTCTTCCCCCCCAACATTAAAAACTTCAATAAGGGGCTTCTCTATCTCCCCCTTTATTTTTTCTATTAAATTTAAAGAAGGTTTCTTTTCTATATGTTTAACTTCTTTTTTCTTTTTTTTATGGGAAATCCCATACATTTCTTTTACAAAGCTTGCATATTTCATTGTTATTGACCTCGCATTATATCATTTATAATAGATTCAACTCTACACCATTTTCCACAAGTTCTACCACTGTGGGACTTTACATTCTCATTTAACGGCCCCATAAATGCTCCTTGAGTAGATGGATTAGAAACAAAATCGAATGCTATTAAATCAAAGTCTGGTTGAACTTCAACTGTATCATTTCCATCATCCTCCTTTATCTCTTTTACTGTGCCTAGCCCGCGGGATGAAATTCCAAGTTTAATACCCGCCTTTAAAAGCTCCTTTAATATATTTCCTGATGGAGTTCCTAATATTTCTATAGTACCTACCAAATCATCATTAGACCAATGCATTTCAAGAATATTATGAGAAGTATTTTGTAAATTAACCACTTCACTATCTGGATGATCAAGTTCTCCCAACGCCCTATGCTCTTTAATATTTGTACCCACATATTTTTTAGCTTCGCGCTGTAAAACTTCTTTAGGATATATTCGGCCATTTTGATTGCGGGTGTCGGCGCGCTGTAAAATTCCCGATACAATTATACGGCCATTATTTTTTTCTAATGATTCTCGTATTTGCTGGGGATTAATTTCAAAAGGTAAAAAATCCACTAATAATGTTCTAGTTTCCATTACAGCCCTCCCCGATATACAAATGATACATTACCCACTGTTCCTGCCGCATTAGTCCTCCTCCAAGCAACTGGATTAATATCTAATCTGATGGGGCCTGCATCATCATCAAGAAACGATCCCGTTGTATAAGTACTCACACTACCAGATTCATATGCAAATGCATAAGTTCCACCAGCATTTACTAATACATACGCTGGTCGATCAACTACAGTTTCTATAGCTGGTGTAGTAACTTGCCCATACACTTTTAACGGTAATGGTTTTGGGCTTGATTTGGTACTATCATCTGGGTCTGCTCGATATCCCATTATATATCTCCTAAATTATGTCCATGAAGTGCGTTTAATCCAAATATCTCTTAAAATTGATGCAACTTCTTTACGTATCACTTTTTTTAAAAAATCCAAATCCTGTGTACTAATATCTTCTTTTACTAACTTATAACCGACAGCTTTTAACGCGGGTTTAATTTTTTTTTTTCCGCTCTTCTTCATTATCTGAAAATGCGTTAGGGGTACTATATCCATCAACATCTCCAGTCGTTGTTATTTCATCTAAAAATTGCTCATAATAAATATCCGATATTAATTGCCGCAATTTAACTTCAAAATTGTTACCCACTTTTTTTCAACTGTTTCAAAAGTTCATAATATCTAATCATTTGCAAAACACTTGAATCTTTTACAATTGGTGACGATATATTAGTACCACACAATATTGAAATAGACTTAATAACTTCATCAAGTTTAATTCTGGAAATTTTATCATCAACTTTTTTACTATACTTGAGCAATTCTTGTTTAAGTTTTGGAATATGCTGCTCAATATACTCCTTTAAAGAATTAGTATTAGAAACATTATTAATATAAAATCGTAATAAGTTTTTTTGATTAGAATCTAAATGAGAATATTTTTGATTAAATTTTTCTAACATAATTTTATATGTTAAAATTCTAAGATCCTCATTCTGAGATATGTTGGGACTAACCATTTCTGATAATTTAATGGTACTTTTAGTAGTTATATTTTCCATTATATTAAAATAGGTTTCTGTCTTTTCTTCTGGCAATAATTCATTATCATGCTCAAAAAGTTTATAAATGGACGCATAAATTTTATAATTTGGTATTTTTGAAGAAAAAAGTTTATTAATATCAAATTTATCTTTTATTTCCCGTATTAAATTATATTTTTCTCTCCTTAACTGAGATAAATTAAGAGAGGTTCGAACTTTCAAAACTTCATTAATGAAATAATTAGCTTTTTTATCACTATTAAACTTTTTATTTATTAAAAGATTATAAAGACTCCACTCCTGACCCAATTCAGTATTAAAGTTAAATTTTTCTTTTATAAGTTTTAATGCTGCGCTTTTTTTCTTCTTATCTAAAACATCAGAAGTAATCTGTCTAAGTAAAAATTCAAAAAGTAATCCCGTATTTCTAATTTTTTTATGGACAATTTTTTTAGCCATTAAAGTCTCCACTATTTTGCGTATATACTATCATATATAAATATAATTTTTGTAAATTTATCTCTACTTTACTGTTATTTTTCCCCCTCTTTATTTTCCATATCACTAGCCCCATCATCCAACAGTGCGCCCTCACTTAAAAGAGCTGCATTATTAACATCTTTATCATATCTTAATTTTAATTCATCTAATACACTCTCCTTTTTAACAATCGTTGCTCCCTTTCCTGGATATAGGGGGCTTCCACCTTTAAATTCTGGCTTATCAAACCGCGCTGGCTCATATTTACCAGCATCTCTTAAATCCTTTGACGTGGCCTTTCCATAATCTACATCTGAATACTGTGGTCCCTTTTCAGATCCACCCCACTGTCCCGGCTCAGCTGCAACTTCTCCGACGGCTTCTTCGGAAGTGGCTGGATCATTTCCTTCAGTTTCAATTTGCTCCATTCTAAAGTTTTGCTTTCTGTCTTCAATAATACCATTAAAAATATTACTTTTTTCATGATCATTCAAGTCAAATATTTTATTATAAACCCATTCACGACTAAATATTTTAGTGTCCATTGAATCTCTAGCTATGGCGATCTGTCTTTCTAAAAGTTCTAATTTTTCTTGTTCATGAATCATTGAAGGTTGAGAAAGTTCTAACTCAAAATCTAATAATTCGTGATCTTCAAATCCCTGCACATATAAATGAATTATAGCGATCTTTTCTAATTCGGATGCGACAATTTTTTGAAATCTTTCAATTGTGCGTGCAAATCGAACATCCTCTGCTGCTAAAGTAGCTTTCGCCCCTATTCCCTCCTCATATCCGAGAAAAGCTTTCGGAACTTTTAATGCTGCCATTAATTTATTACGTAAATATTCAATATCATCGATAGCACTATCATTTGTCAATCCGGGTAAAGTTTCAATCTCAGTTCCACTATCACTTCCCCGAACAGGTAAGTAATAATCTTCAGTAACTGATTCGACATTATAACGTAAATTATATTCGCCAGTATTTTGATCAATAACAGGAATCTTTTTCATTTTATTAATAATTTTTTGCATAAAATTATCAACTTCATTTGGTGGAATATTTCCAATATCAATCTTAAATATTCTTTTTTCTGGTGCTCTCATAATTCTATGAATAAGCATCGCATCTTCCATCAATGTCAACTGTTTCCAAACTCGCCTCGCACCTTCAAGTGTTGATTTTCCATAAGGTAAATAATTTGAATCTGTTAAAAGTCTAAAATGACCTATTTCATAATTTTCATATAATTTCTTATTCGTACCATAAGCATTGGTGTCACCAATAAGCTCATACTGAACTAGCTTAGGATTGCTGGGATCATGATCTTCTAATCTTGATACTTCATATGGAGACATCGGTCTAACATTTACTATTCCATACTTATCCATTATATCTAAAAATAAGAAAAAATCACCATATTTAGTTAAGTTTCTTATCCACGACCATAAATTAAACTCAATATTTAAAATATTATAAAAAAGATTATGGAGTATTTTATAAAGCTTTGCATTATTAGTTTTTATTTTTAATACTTGCCCATCTGGGCCCTTTAATGTAGATTCATCAGAATATATATCTAATGCTGATGAAATAATGGGATCTGTATCCATTAATTCATAATCTCTAAACAGTTCTCTGCGGGCATATTCATAAGCATTCCTAGAATTTTGAGCGCTAGCGTGTGCTGTAGTTCCCATCAATTTTGTATATCTATCAATAAAATTAGACGTTAATCCCACTTGAGAAAAATCAACATCTTTTACCACTAAACGATTATCCGAAGTTTTTCTAACAACAATACTATTTCTAAAAAGCCTTCTTAATCTATTAAATATATTATCTTGTTCTGCCATAAGTACCTCTCACCGTATTATAAAAGCCATTTTAAACTTTCTTTTTCCCCATTAATATCTATTTCCCAATTATCATCTTTTGAAGATGGTTTTCCTTTAGAAAACCCCCCATCATATCCTTTATTGCTACTTAATAATGATCCTAACATAGCGCGCTGATAATCATCTTTTTCTTTTTTTAATCTTAATGCGGTATCTCTTACCCACAATGTAATAGAATAAGACATTACTAAATCATCATTATAACTATTCATAGCTACCGCTTTATTATTTTTATATATAAACGTAAATAATTCATCTATCAACCTAACTGATTTAATATGTATTAATTTTTCTCTAGTATATTCTTCCATTTTTGCAATAATTAATGGTCTAGTTTTAATCGTTGTAGAAAACCCCGGAATCATATTTTTATCATGTGCCTTATATTTATTACCTTGTATTTGATGCTGTACATCTATATATTGCAAATCTTTAGACTGATAAAATAAATTCTTATATTCTCTATCTATAACGGTTTGTATTGTAGCCCACCCCACATTATTATTTTCAATAACAAGTAATGCATCATTATATTTTGTAGATAATTCTATTAAAAAATTACCAAAATCTGTTGTTGATAGTTGTCCTTTATATTCAGCAACTTGAGTTAGAGTTTCCACATCAAAAACCTGCATTGCAGAATAATCTGTGCCGTCTCCTCTCGCGACATCGGCTACTACTAAATATTCTTTAGAATAATCCGGATATTCCCAAATCCATAAATTTTGATCTACACCTCCCTTTTCTACAGGATCTATTACCATATTTTCTTTATACCATTGCAATATCTGCGGATCTATTATTGAAGTTCCTGATGTCAGAAAGTTCGCATCACACTCTTGCTGGGCCATAGTTGGTCCAAGAATTTTATCTTGATCCTCTCTCCACTCTTGATCTCTTTCAGGATGAAGACTCCACGGTAACTCAATAAAATTATAATCATTCTCACCATCAACTGCATCAATCCAAGTTTTATGAAACCAATTTCCTATACCATTAGGAGTACTTACAGCTATGCAGTCGCCCCCCGTTGCTAGTGTTTGCTGGGCCGCTGTCCAAATTTCATCAATGCGATCTATAAAAGCAGCTTCGTCGAGAATTAAAAGTGAAAGAGCTTCCGAACGTCCCGCCGAATCATTACTAGCGATAGCTTTTATTTGAGACCCATTAACAAATCTTAACGATAATTTATTATCCTCTTCTAATTTTGACTTTAACCATGATGGAAGATTTTTATACATAACTCTCACCTTTGTAATAAGATTTTTCGCAACATCTTTTCCTGTAGCAATAACAAGTATATTTTTATCATTATGAAAAAGTATTAACCATAAAGAATATCCGGCTATTAATGTAGATATTCCTAATTGTCTTGATTTTAAAACTATATTATAATTATTATTTATAAATTCATCTAAAACTTTTTCTTGATAATCATATAAATCAAATTTCATTTTTCCGCGTTGGGGGTGTTGTATAACACAATATTTTCTCATAAAATACTGGGGTGTACTTGCACATTTTAAATATTCTCGCCGTATTATTTGCTTTATATCATCACTCATCTAAGTGTTTCCTGCACAATTTTACTCGATACTAAAATAGTTAAAACCCCATACCCAAACCAAATATATTTAGAATCATACCACCCAGGTTCCATAAAATCAATCTGTTCTTCTAAAAGGTCAATTCTTTCTTGAAGAACATCTAATTTTTTATCTTTATAATTAACATATAATGAATCTAACTCTATTTGTCGCTCATATACCCGAATTAATGTTTCTAAAGTTTCAATTTTTTCAGTTTTTAAACTATCTGAAACTTCTAACTGTTTAATAGTATTCGATATATTAAGAATCTCGTCATCAGTCCATGTAGTTTGACTTATTAAAAAACTAATCATAAATAAAATACAAAAAATTATTTTACTTTTAAACATTTCTAGATCCTATCTTTTTAAGAAGGGATGTTGCCGCTTCGACATCATCTTTTTCATATACCGTTTCAGCTTTATTCACTTCCTTATTTATTTTATTCAATTTGGTTTTCAATGATTTAATTTCTTTTTTATTGCCCTTTCTATTCTTTTCTAATTCGTCTAATTTTGTTTGAATTTCTTTTTCTTGACTTTTATTATCCTTTATAGCTTTTTTAATTTTTTTTAATTCTTTAGGTTTTTTAAATGCTGAATATGCTGATGATCCCGCTATAAGGAGAACTATTATACCCACAAGTGCTTTTAAGAATTTTTTCATGTTTTTAGATTCCTTTTTTGCCGTGCTATATTTTCATTTGCCAACGCATTTGCTACTGTAGTATCAAACGCGCTTTCTTCTTCTGACATTTCCTTAAGAAGTGAGGTTACGTCTTTTTCAATACTCTTCCACCTTTCTGTTTCCTGCCCAATCACCCAATCCTTCCATTCTCCGGCAGCTTTCAAGTCAACTTCAAAATTAATTTGACAATAAAAACACCTGTTAAACCTATTATATGTATCTTCATCTTTTTGTTTAAGAATAAGCTTATCACAGTCTTTACAAGTATAAAGTTTACTATGATTAACTTTAAATACTTGTTGTTTTTTGCCATCTTTCATTTCCCAGGTTAATCCTTTATAATCAACCCATCGCTCTCCTTCTTTTCGCTTTACCTCTTCCGAATGCATGCTAACTTGTATTTTCTTACCAAATTTACTATCGAGTGCTTTCTTTATTTGATTTATTTTTCTATTCATTATTTATATATAAATATATACATATTAAATTTATCTACTAAATTTGAGCATTCCTATTATCTGGTTCACTGGCGCAAATGCTCCTGTAAATTTATATGTTTTACCTCCATATTTAAAAACCAATCCCTCAGACGGTACAATAGCATCCATCCCGCCAATAGAATTAAGTTTTTCGAGTTGTGCCTTAAGTTTTTTAATCTTTTCAATATTACCCCCAGATCTAATGCTGCTAACTGCCTTATCAACTTGTTTTTTCATTGCCTGAACCGATTTATTCGGATTAACTGTTAAAAACCCACTAACATTTTTTAATATTTCAGCCCCCAATTCAAAAAACAATAATTCAAATGGTTTCATATTACTTTTAACAAATTTTGCATGATCATTCTTATCAAATGATAATATCCAATCTAAAAATTTATCGTCTTTAATATCATTTTTTATTTGTGAAATTTTATATGACTTATCATGAAAAGCCCATCGCTTAACTAAATTTTGTAAAATTTTATTTGAAATATTATATTTCATCTGTTTTGCTGCATTGTTAATAAATTCTTCCCAATATCTCTGATGATAAAGACCGAATGTATCAGAATCATTCATCGCATATTGATTTTGAAATTTTTGTAATTTTTTAAAATAATACGTTTTTCTACTTGCAAAATCTTGATTTTTCGGAACATTAAGAAATTGTGGTTTTCCTATTTTATAATGTTTTTGAACATGTTGATTAACTTGCCTAATCATACCTTCTAAAATTCCAGCGCTGCCCTTCACTTCACCTACTGGGGTGCCAGCATCATTATATTCAATCGCACCATGAAAAACAAGCTGCGTTAAATCATAATTCACTACATTAGCTGATTTTGGCCACATCACTTCCAGATTCATAAATGCTTTACCATTCATAAATATTTTATCCTGTTGTTTTTTTGATAAACCACCGATGGCTTTTTGTAAATCTTTTACTGCAAATACAAAAGCATTATAAATTTCGCCCCGACCTTTAAACATGGTCATCATTCCTTTAATATCGACTGCAGATTCGCCAGCATTTTTTAAATGACCTTTATTTCGAGCAGCTATAAGTTTGCCATCTTTCCAACTAACCATTAAATTTTGCCCATCAAGTTTTTCTGAAACATTATCTTCTCGATTTAACCTACCTGATAACCCTAACTCAATTATATTCTTTAAATCTTTAAATGTTAATCCCCAGTCATCAAAAGGATGTGCCATATGACCATACGCCCCACCTTCTAATAATAAACTTTTCCACCACTTTTTTGTAAATGCAATATCCTCTTCAATATCTTTTGATATTGCCTGAAAATCTTCAATATTAACAGATTTAACAAAATCTTCTCCTTTTCCACCAATTCCAACAGTGACTGAATCATCTGATGGGATCGGAGTTTCTAATTCTTTTTTATCTTTTACTATTTTAATATACATTCTTTGCTGTTCATCATCTGCTCCATACGGATCATCTGCAATAGGAAATTCAGTTTGATACATTCCTTCTGGCATATCAGAAGGATGCAAATATCTTTTCTTGCCTGGATGTGTATATCCTGTATCAGGCTCACCGGCGGCAATTCTTGAAGTTTCTTCCACTAAAATATTTTTCCACCATTTTTTTGTGAATATTTGTTCTTCTACTTTTTCATAATCTTCATGTTGTTCTTCATCATCTCTTAACTCCATATCGGAGGGAGCTTCACTTTTAGGATCGTCATAACTTATTGGTTCATCTTTACTACCCTCAATAGAAAAATCAGCATTTAAGAAATCAACAATTTTATATCCCAATATTTCTGAAACCCTTTTTATATGCGTAACCCACATCTGATATGCTTTGAGACCTCTTGCGTCACCCATTACAGCTGTTCCAGCTTTAGCTCCAGCTTTTCCAACAGGAAAATATGACACCTTACCAGTTGGACCATCAGGATATTTAGTATCATAGATTGGAAGTTCTTCGTTACCTAAAATATAATTTACAACTCGAAATCCCAATTTTCTGGCCTGTTTATCTGTGCTGGCTCTATAACTTTTTTGGTTTCCCCACCAATATCTCGGGCCATCATCAACAGCATGGATTCCTGAGGCGGCTACGTTAGATACTTCTTTAATCATTTTAGAAAAATCTGTATTTAAAATGAAATTCAAAATTTGCTCTTCCGTTATATCGCTATCAAATATATTTACTTTTTTCAATAAACGCATTTTCATTGCGGATCTTCCATTTATCAATAAATCTCCCTTTTCATTCCAATCAATTGTTTTAACAACTACTTTCTTATTCTTAAATTTCCCCATTAACACTGTATCACCTATATTAAGTGGAATATTTATATCTTCATCTATTGAATCAGACTCTTCTGTTTCATACAATTTTTTAAATTTATTGGTTAACATATTATAAATGCCCGTATTAAAATAACCAAAAGCCTGTTTAAATAATTTTTCTCGTTCATTATCTTCTATATTGGGGGATCCTAATAGATTTCTTATTACAGTACCTGAAATTTCTTTACCCCCCACATTTATTGAAAAATGGGGCGCTTGTAAAACATACCCCTTCTCTCTATAACCCTCTAAATTATTTTTATTAGAATTAAAATCTTTAAAATATTTTCCCGATGATAATCTTCCCGCATCTTTTTTACCAACCGCATAAACAACTGCAGTTTTAGTAGAATCAAATTTCTTTAACGCCTTTTCTGCCCTATACGGCGACCTTTCATTTATAATTTTACTAGAAGGTATCCCCATTTTAGTCATATGACGAGCTTTCTCTTTAAAATTCATTGGATGTTTGGGGGGCTTTTTAATATCAGACGTTGTTATATAAACATCATCGAATTTTTTCTTCAAAAAATCATAAACTTTCTTATGGTGCAGTCCAAATGGTTGAAACCTTCCCGGATATATCGCCACAATTTTTTTTATATCCGAATCAGCTTCTATAATAGGTTTTATTATTTCTTTAACTAGTTTATTCATAATTATTCACTTATAAATATTAAATACTCATTGAATCAAAGCTTTTAATTCATCTAAATCATCACTGCCAGTAATAGCAGCTTTTAGAAAATTTATTTCCGATGACAATTCTTGTACGGATTTTATTAATGGGGCTATAAATTCAGTATATCTTAATCCATATTTGGGTGTATCTAATGCAACCATCTCACCAGTATCATCAGACGCATGAGTACTTTTTATAAATCCAGCAAATGATCTCGAAGGCATGTTATTAGTATTTAATACCTCTTCAATATCTTGTGCAATAAGTCCATAATGAGTTCTACCAGAAGATCCACTTACAAACTGATAACTTACTGGTATTAATTGATTTATAAATGATAAGCCAAGATTTGAACCAGATATTTGTATTTTATAATTTCTATCAGATATTTGAATCATATTATTTGTAGCATATATATCGTCCCAGTGAAAATTTGTATGCCCCAAATCCCATTCATCATCAACTGCTGGCATTGCACTTCCACTAAATCGCACTTGATCCAAGTCGCGTGGCATATTAATTTGAGATTTATATCTGTTAACTGCCATTGTTCCAATTTTAAAATATTCACTGTCCTCATTATATACAATTTTTGCACCATACGGTGGGGAACTCTCACTATACACCCCCCCGGAATCAGTCTCATAAAATGTTATACCGCCCCCAGTTAAATCATCCCCGTCCTTAGCATAAATTGAAATCCAATTATTTGATGTATGTGCTTCTCCACCAACTACTATATTTCCAGCTACTTCGGCAAAACCAAACGAACCAGTTGAAGTTGATGAGCCACTTATGTTTCCTGACGAATCAACAATTACAGGACTCGAATACGGCCCTAATGT
>PVBE010023569.1_pt1 | contig 22396 bp, 19 predicted proteins | sample 1631181 | NCBI WGS metagenome assembly PVBE01 (sample SAMN08397723, study PRJNA350692) | Marine metagenome, whole genome shotgun sequencing project. | isolation source: water | place: Pacific Ocean | collected 2012-04 | reverse complement strand
GGTCACCACCAGGAGGGCTCGTTTCCATTCGCCTTCTTCCGACCTATCACGCATATCAAAGGACATTCAGGTTTCCTCGCCTGGTACGCGACACCACATCATCCGCACATCCATCCTCTTTGGCCTCGCGAAATTCAGACGAAATAAACGACTGTACCTGGGAAGTGCTCAGCGATCCCGGGCACTCTCCCCGATGATCGCCATCTTCGTCTCGATTTCATCGACTCTGAGTGCCCCCTCTACAGGATACATACCCGCAAGGAAGCAGCAGGTAGAGAACGCCCAGCCCCCAACTGGAACGGATTCCCGCTCCCCACTCCCTTCCACCGGGCCATGAAGGCTCTCGACATCGACTCGAAAGCGGCCCGAGCCCTGATTCGGCCGAAGTATACGGGTTGGAATAATCCAGACAAAGGCTCTAATTCAGCCCTGAGAGACGCTGACTCGGCCCTGCAGGCCATACCGGCTCCCGGCGCTTCCGGGCTTTTCGGTCACGCCAGAAGTCTCTTATTCTGCGACCGTCCCGAGTTCGCTGCGCCACCGGGGGCGAGATGGATACCCGAGTTGCGACCTGACCCCGGAACACAAAACCCGGTCCTCTCATCGGCCTGGCTGCGAATCCCCTCGCCTGAGGATCTTCCACCCCCGGGAAGAAGGGGGATGCGTCATCCGGAAACTCCGAGGAGAAGTGAGAACACTCGCAGTGGAGAGCTTTGATTGTCCCTGAAGCGAGTCATTTTCTCACAGCTTTTGGGGATCGAAAATATGAATTCACCTTTTCGAGATCCGCCTCATTGCCCACGCGCTCCAACTCAGTCATGCTTGAGCGCCTCGAAGAACTCGGGTGGAGGAATCCCCATGGAAGCAGGCAGTGATCCCAGCTTTGCCATCATCGGTGCGGGAATGTCGGGCATATTGGCTGCAGTCAAGTTGAAGCAGGCCGGGCTCGACTTCAGGGTCTTCGAAAAAGCCGAGAAGCTCGGTGGTACCTGGCGCGAAAATACCTATCCGGGCATTGCGTGCGATGTCCCATCGCATCTCTACTGCTATTCGTTTGAGTTGAATCCCGATTGGAGTCATGCAAACTCACCGGGCGCCGAGATCCAGGAGTACTTCGAAGGTGTAGCAAAACGCTACGATGTCGAGAGTTCAATGCGTTTTGGAGATCCAATCGTACGCTGCGAGTGGATGGGCACAGGTTGGGAAGTCGAGACGGCATCGGGTCAGGGCGGCCGTTTCGACTGGGTGATCGCCGCCACCGGCGTGCTCCATCACCCCAAACTTCCCGATATCGAGGGTCTCGATAGTTTCGAGGGCGCGATATTCCATAGCGCACGCTGGGATTCGAGCGTTCCCCTCGACGGCAGGCGAATCGGTCTCATCGGAACGGGCTCGAGCGGCGTACAGATCACCGGCGCGTTGGCACCCCGTGCGGGGAAATTCTCACTCTTCCAGCGAACGGCACAATGGGTCGTTCCAGTCGAAGAGATCGCCTATTCGGATGAGCAACGCGCCGAGTTCCGCCGCAACCCGGAGCAGTTGAAAGAGCTCCACGAAGAGTTGGACACTTCCTTCCACGAGGGCTTCGGCAATGCGGTACTCGACGGCAAATCGGAATTCTTCGATACCATCGAAAAAACCTGCACCGACTATCTCGAGAACCATATCGCCGACCCGGAATTGCGTGGAAAGCTCTGGCCCGATTACCGGGCGGCTTGCAAGCGCCTGGTCATCTCCCATGATTTCTTCGATGCGATTCAGCTCCCGAATACCGAACTCGTCACCGAGAATATCGAGCGTATCGATCCGGCAGGAGTCCGCACTGCGGACGGCCGACTGCACGAACTCGACGTACTCGTTCTTGCCACGGGCTTCCACGTGGATCGCTTCATGCGCCCCATGACGATTCGGGGCCACGATGGAATTCTGCTGGATGACGTTTGGAGGGAGCGCCCGGCGGCCTATATGTCCATCGGCGTCCCGAACTTTCCGAACTTCTTCATGCTGAATGGGCCCAATAGCCCGGTTGGCAACTTCTCCCTGATCCGAACAGCCGAGATGCAATTCGACTACATGATGCAACTCGTGGAGAAGGTCCGCAGCGGAGAATTTTCGAATATCATGCCAACCCAAGAGGCCGCCACCCGCTTCGAGGACGAACGAACGGAAGCCGCGAAAAAGACCGTCTGGGCAAGCGGCTGCAGCAGCTGGTATCTCGATGATCGCGGCATTCCCGCCGCCTGGCCCTTCGCCTTCTCTCGCTTCCGCTCGGAGATGTCCAAACCGAATTTCGAGGACTTCAGGGTGGCGTAGTCGAGAACCGACTCTTTCCCCCTGGCTGCGAATCTTCGGGGAGGATCCCCTCGCCTCCAACTTCCCCATCAGTTTCTGCGGGAAATGGCCCCGAGGAATCTCGCGCAGCCGGATGCGCGGGAGATCGAATTACGTCGAGCAGATCGAGGCAGGCGGCGAGGCAGATGGTGATCTGAGACGGGGCGATCCGCGATTTCAGGGTCGACAGAATCCCGGCCAATCGCCCGCACCAGTGGGCGCGGGGCGGATCACGAAGCGAGAAGATCCAGCGAATTCCGCGGGAGCACCGAGGTGCCAGCAGAGAATGCCTCGGGGAGGATTGGGATCTTCAGGCGATCGACTCCAGGGCCGCGGCCAGGGCGCCGACCCTTTTGGCGAGGTAAGGGACGCGAAGGGTGAAGATCACCATGTCGACACCCGCCTCGAAGAGATGGGCCGCCTGCTCGGCAGCTTCAGCGGGATCCTGATCCACAGCAAAGGTGATCTGCACCGAGCACAGGATCTCCGATACGTCCCGACCCAGGGCATCACAATGCCCCATGAGTACCTCATGCTTGTGCCTGAAGACATCCGGGGGCGCGAATGGAAGATTCCAGTGCTGGGCAAATCGAGCGGCAACGCGAAGTGTTCTCTTTTCGCCACCGCCCCCGATGACAATCGGAGGGGCCGGTCTTTGGGGGCCCTTCGGTTCACAACGGGCCTCGCTCAAATCGAAGTACTTGCCCCTGAATGTCGTGGTCTCATTGCAGAGCAAGCTCGAGATGATCTCGACGGCTTCTTCGAATCGATCCATTCGCTGGCCCATGGGAAGAAGATCGATGCCGTAGGCCTCGGACTCCTCTTTATTCCAGCCCGCCCCCAGGCCCAATTCGAAACGACCGGCCGAAACGATGTCCAGGGAAGCGGCCATATTGGCCAGCACCGCAGGGTGGCGGTAGGGAGTTCCGTTCACCATGCAGCCCACTCGAATACGCGACGTCACCTGGGCGAGTGCCGAAAGCGTCACCCAGGACTCGAGACAGGGGCCATGGGTGTCGGCGACCAAGGGATAGAAATGATCGAAGTTCCAGGCCGATTCAAAGAGTTCGACTTCGTCGGCCGCTCGCCAGACGTCGAGCATCTCCGGCCAACTCGTGTGTTGAGGGGCAGTCTTGATGCCGAAACGCATACTCGCCTCCTTGGCGACCGGGGTTCATGAGTGGGAAATTCAACGGATTCCGAGTTCAGCCAACACGGATAATGAATCGAGATCGGCCAGGGCGGCCTCGCTACGGGCGAGAAAGGCCTCGGAGAATACACGCCTCGCCTCACTCTGCCCCTCCGGAAAAGTCACGATCTGACAGCAGGCCAGAACGCCATAGGCGGCGTGAATTCGGTGGCTTCTCCATGCGTCTTCGAATCCGATTGGAAACCCGCTGCCACTATTCCAGATTTCCAGATAGTGGCGCAAGAGCTCTGCCTCATTCGCCCTGCGATCCTCGGTCGACAGGGCCTGGCAGAGGAAGTAGCTGACATCGCGCAATGGCGTTCCCGAGCTGATGATCCCCCAGTCCAAGAAACCCGTGCGCTCGCCCGGCTCCGGGTCGGGATCGAAGAGATTTCCGATATGGGGATCGCCGTGGATCAGGGTCTTCGGCCCCTCCAACCAGAGAGCATGGAGGGCATCCGCAGCCCGGATGTAGAGGTCTGCCATCGCAGCAAAGTCCGCACTCAGGCGCTCCCGATGCTGATCGAGGGCGAGCTGGAGCATCGTCGAGCCATAGCTCGGCTGGTGAAGGGGAGGCGAGAGCCAGGGCGCCTCGCTGGCACGACGCTCGGATGAGGAGAAGCGGATGTGAAGAGCGGCGAGATCCTCGAGGGCAACCGCCGCGGCATCGGGTACCACGGTCGTCGTACCGTCGGAAATCCCGGCTCCCGTCGCCATCAGGTCTTCGAGCAGAAGTACGAACGCGCCGCTATTCGGATCGTGACGCGCCACGTAGGGAGTCGGAACGCGCACCGAAACATCCTGCGCCAATGATGCGTAGAACTGGGCTTCGCGCGACCCCATGCCGGTTGCTGCGATCGCCTCACGAGCGGACGAATCGCTCGGCAGAAGCTTGCAGAACATCGTCATGGGGCAAGTCGCACTTTCGTGATAATCGATGCGCAGCAGGCAATGGTGGTTCGTCAACTCGGCTCGCTCGACGACCTCGACTGCAGCCACGTGCACATCGGGGTCACGCGCGCTGAGGGCGCTGGTCAGCCAGACAGGATCAATCGCATCGGAACGATTGGGGATATACATCATCTTCCGAATAGCATAGCGTCCGGCTCCCATGGGGAGATCTCGCATCGGGCCGCATCGGATCGATGCCGGAGCCGGCGCCCTGGGCCGACAAGAATCGCTAACGAGGGCAAAGTCGGGGTGTCGCTCGTCTCGGATGATTCCTCCGAAAGCAGGGCTGCCGATCAGCCCGGAGATTTCCGAGGCGGGTATCGCTTCGAGCGCCTGAACCTTCCGATGGCCCGGACGATGTCGCCGAAGCGCAACACCAGCAGCGCCTGCGGGAGCATCCGACGCAGGAATGGCTTCCACTGGATCCCGAGGCAGTCCGCATGAACGACAGTGGCCGGCTGCAGCGCCTTCACCTCTTCGATCGAATCGGCTCCCTACGCGAGTTCGAGAAGGCTCAAAAGCATGAAACCTCGTCGGGAAGTGCCGAAATTTCCGCCGCTCCTACGCGTTCGGGCGCCGCCGAACGCCTTCAGTCACGGAAACACGAGCTGAAGGTCTGGGATATGATGCGAATCTCATCCCTCCCATCAGCCCCAGGAGTGTCTCGTGTCCTTCATCCAGATCAGCAAACCCCACCCCAAGATTACCCTCGTCACGATGAATCGCCCCGAAAGGATGAATGCGATGGCCTTCGACGTGATGATCCCATTGCGCGACGCCCTACGCGAAATCAGCTTCGACAATCAGACCCGGGTCGTCGTCCTGACCGGGGCGGGGGCGGGATTCAGTTCCGGAGCCGACCATAAAGATGACGGGATCGTGCCGCATATCGAGGGCCTGACGGTGCCCACGATCGCCCGCCGCGCCCTCAAGGTCCTGGACGATGTCGTACTTTCGATTCGCGACATGCATCAGCCCGTGATCGCCGCGATCAACGGGGCCGCGATCGGAGGTGGGCTCTGCCTGGCGACCGCATGCGATATTCGAATCGCCTCCAGCAACGCCTACTTCCGGGCCGCCGGAATCAACAACGGCCTCACGTCTGCGGAGTTGGGCCTCTCCTATCTCCTACCCCGCGCGATCGGCTCATCGCGCGCGTTCGAGATCATGCTCTCGGGCCGCGATATCAATGCCGAGGAGGCGGATCGAATCGGCCTGGTCTCCCAGGTCGTCGAGCCCGATGCACTCCTCGACGCCTGCTACACCCTCGCCGAACGCATCATCGGATTCAGCCATGTCGGCGTGGAACTCACGAAGCAGCTGCTCTGGTCCAGCCTCGACGCCGGAGGGCTTCACGCCCATATGAACCACGAGGGACAGGCCCAGCTCTATGTGCGTCTCACGACGGAGAATTTCGAAGAATCCGTTCGGGCGCGCTCGGAGGGACGCGCGCCGGTCTTTGAAGATCGGCGAGAATACGGATATAAACTCGAGCCGAAATGAGGCCTGCTGCGACCGGCACCCGCGTCTCTCCAACCCGCCCCTTCATGCCCGCCGCGATAGCCTGATTCGAGGGCCGGAGTATTGCAGGGGGATCGCAGTCCGCCCGGGCTGGCCGGAGACGAGGGCATGCGGGCGAACCAGCGCAGAAATCCTCCATACCCCGCGCAGCGCGGGATGCAGGATCCCGCCCGCAGGAGAAATTCATGTCGCGGCGGCGATCAGGGGGGAGAAGGGGCGTCTCCCCGATCGGCCGCCCGGATGTTGCGATACGAGGCGTAGAGCATCGTCACGGAGAGGAGCCCAAAGGGCAAATTGCCGAACTTGCCAGGAGGCGTGCGGCGATAGAACTCTTCCGGTAGCGGATGGATCGAGGCCACCAGCATGCGAAAACAGATCTCGACCAGCATCAGGACGAACATCAGGGGGATGAGATTCCGGTAGCGGAAAAGCACCACCAGATAGATCAGGAGAATGAGGGTCTGGTAGGCGCCGCCGAGCGAACTGAAGAGATAGATCACGACATTCGGATCGGGTTCTCCCGGAAAGACATGAATGGAGGCAATCGAGTTCACTCCGCTGTCGTCTTTCAGGAAATGAACCAGGCTTCGAAAGGTGATCGGAAGCAGCATCAGGCAGAATCCGTAGATCGGAAGCCTGCCTCCACGGAAATCGTTGCCCGCCAGCCTGGGGAAGACCATCTCCGCGATCGACATGAAGCACCTCCCTCTCCCAGAAGATCTCCTGGACAATATCGAGTCTCGGGACTATTCCCGATTCAATCCGATCTCGCTGGCTTCTTTCTTCCCTACCCGGCCCCTTCCCCGACCAGATTCCGCATCAGAAGTTGCAGTCGCGGGCGGAGATTCTCCGGAGCCGTATCGGGATGCGTGAGACATTCGAGTTCGAAGGCTCGGAAGACTCCCATCACCAGGCGCGCGGCCTCCATGGGACGTGGAGCGCCGGCGGCTTCGAGGGATGAAGCGAGGCTTCCGAGCAGGCCACTCTCCCAGGCCCGATATTCACGACCGAGTGTCTGATTGCGCGCCGCGTAGAGAATCAGTTCGTATTCCGCGATCAGGAGTTCCGGATCCAGGAACTCGCGCTGCTGAAAACGCACCAGGAAATCGATCAGCGAGTCCTGGCTCCAGCGAGCCAGACCCTCCATGGCCTTCGCCAATTCGGCAGCCATCCTTCCCATATAATGGCGGAAGGCCTCGAGCACGATCTCGTCCCGGGAAGCGAAGTGATAGGTGGTGGTGCCCCGGGAAACCCCGGCTTCCGCGGCCACGCGGCGATGCGTAACCGCCTCGACCCCCCCCGAAGCGATCACGCGCAGGGTGGCCTCGAGGATCGAGCGCCGCCGCTTCTCGCCCCTGGGCAGGGTCGGAGACGGATCCTGGGCGGCTTCCGAAATTTGCATTGGAACAATCGTACGATATCTTAGGACATATGTCATGTTCAGGGCATCTGGATCTCAAGCGTTAGGCTTCTTTGACGATCCGGCGAACCCGATGAAAGAGGAATCCCCCATGAAACTCGAAGCCCTCGACCGCGCCCATCTGATCCATCCGATTACCGAGTTCCGAAGCCATGAGGAGAAGGGGCCGACCATCGTGACCGGTGGCGAAGGCATCCGGATCCGCACCGCCGATGGTGAGACCCTGATCGATGGCTGCTCGGGGCTCTGGAATATCAATATCGGACACGGCCGCAGCGAAATCGCGGATGCCGTTGCAAAACAGATGAAGGAGGTCGCCTACTACCCGGGCTTCTGGGAATTTTCCACCGAGCCCGCGATCACCCTGGCCGAGCGTCTCGCGAAGCTGATGCCTGCGGAATCCGGGCTCGACCGCTTCCTCTTCACCACGGGCGGCTCGGACGCAAACGAGACGAACTTTCGCATCGCTCATCTCTATCACGCCGCACGCGGTGAACCGGGCCGACGCAAGATCCTCTCGCGCGCCCACGCCTACCATGGGACCACGCGATGGGCTGCCAGTGCAACGCGTCTGCCCGCCTATCATATCTTCGCCGAGCCCGACCCCCTCTACGTCGAGGTTCCCGCACCCTATTGTTATCGCTGCGAACTCGACAAGGAGTGCCCCAGCTGCGATCTGGCCTGCGTGGACTCGCTCGAGGAGACCATTCAAAGGGAGGGCGCCGAAACCATCGCGGCGATCATCGCGGAACCGGTTCTCGGCACGGGCGGAATCATCCCACCCCCCGACGGCTACTTTCAGAAAGTCCGCGAGACCTGCGACAGACACGGAATCCTGCTGATCCTCGATGAGGTGATTACGGGCTTCGGACGCACGGGTCGCTGGTTCGGAATGGAGACCTACGACGTTCGCCCCGACCTCGCGAGCTTTGCCAAGGGCATCACCAGCGGATATCAGCCCCTCGGCGCGGTCGGCCTCTCGCAGAGCGTCTACGAGAACATCCGCGACCGCTCGCCCCGGGGCCTGCCCTTCATGGTCGGCCTCACCTACAACAACCACGCGGCCTCCTGTGCGGCGGCCCATGCCAACCTCGATATCGTTGAGCGCGAGGGACTCGTCGACAATAGCGCCCAGGTGGGCTCCTATCTGCTCGAGCAGTTGCACAATGCTTTCGACGACCATCCCTTCACGGGCGAAATTCGAGGCGTCGGCTTGATGACGGGGATCGAGTGGGCGCGGCCCGGAGACAAGAAGCCCGTCGGCCCGAAACCGATGGCCTATCCCGCCGCGATCTGCTCCGAGGCCCGCCGCCGCGGACTGATCGTCCGAACGCTTTGGGAGACAATCGGCGTCTCACCTCCCCTCTGCAGCACGCGAGAGGATATCGATGAGATCGTGGGAATCCTGGTGGAATCGGTCAAAGCCGTAGCGACCTGAGAGCGTCGCCGCAATATCTCGCTCCTGGCCCCTGAACACTCCGGCGACGCCAGAAACAGAACGATTGGCGGATGGGGGAGAAAACTATGTTCAGCGACGCGATCAGTGCCGAGAACTGGGGAGGCGCACCGCAGAATCGCTGGAGCTTCCAGCACGTGCAATCTCTATTTCCGACCACGAGAATCCGCAGGGGGATCGGAAAGATATCTGAACTCCCGGTAGAGCATCGGGAACTCGACGATCTCCTCTACGATGGGAGCGATGGGCAGCCCCATACGATTCGGAAGATGTTGAACGATACCTATACGGACGCCTTCCTCGTCCTGAAGAATGGCGAGATCCTGATCGAAGAGTACGCAAATGGCATGGGGATGGACAGCCATCACCTGCTCAATTCCGTGACGAAATCCTTCGTCGGAATGCTCACGGGCATTCTCGTCGCAGAAGACGTCATCGACCCCCGCGAGCGGGTCGCGGCCTACATCCCGGATTTCGAGCGAACCGCTTTTCGGGAGACCCCCCTGCAGAATGCGCTGGATATGACCGCGGGCGTCATGTACGACGAGGATTATTCCGACCCACAGGCGGATTTCTGGCTGGAAGCAGCCGTCGTGGGTTGGCGACCCGACCTGGTGCACGACCAGTCGGCGACCACTCTCTTCGATTTCGCGCACTCGCTGACGAAAAATGACCAGTCGGAAGGGGAGCATTTTCATTATCGCAGCGTGCTGACAAACATCGTCGCCATGGTGATCGAGCGCGCGACGAAACGAAAGCTGCAGGATCTGCTCGAAGAGAAGATCTGGCAGAAACTCGGGCCCGAGCAGGATGCCTCCATCGTCGTAGATCCCGTGGGCTTCCCCTACGTGGGGGCCGGAATGAGCGCTTGCGCCAGGGATCTGGCGCGCTTTGGCCAGATGCTGCTGCAGGGGGGCCATTATAACGATTGCCAGATCGTGCCCCGGGAATGGATTCAAGATACTCGCGAGGGAAATGACGAACTGCGGCGACTCTTCGCGCTCTCGGAATATGCTGCGGTGCGGCCTGGGGGGCACTATCGCAACCAGGTCTGGGCCGATGCGACGCGAGGCGTGATGCTCTGTATCGGTATTCACGGCCAGACCATTCACGTCGATCCGAGTACCGGAGTCGTCATCGTCAAACTCTCCAGCCATCCGGAACCCCTCGACATCGCTCTTTTTGGAGACACCTTTCTCGCCCTCGAGGCCCTCTCTTCGAAATTATGATGCCCCTCCCCGCTGACATCGGGGATAGAGGGGATGGAGGGGGAAGTTTGGAAGAGGCTGAACTCGGCCCGGGAGATCCAGCCGCCAATACCTCCGCATCCCGCCGTCCGGGCCCCGCGCCCAGAAAGCCTGGCGACCCGAGTCCCATGGGTCCGGGGGCCGCAATCGATGGAATCCGATCGAAAGGCGGAGATCGGCGACGAGAAAGTATCCGTCATGCATTCTGAGACACGGGCCTGCCCGTGGTTCTTCAGGCCCCCCGAGAGCTACAATGTGATTCGGCTTCGTAAAGGGAGACTCGCACCCGATGACTTCAGAGAATCTCGTTCAGCAGCGGCAGCGCGCCATGGGAGCCGCTCCGCTCTTCTACACCAGGCCCCTGCATCTCGTGCGAGGCGAGGGCGTCTGGCTCTACGACGACGCCGGCAGACAATATATGGACTGCTACAACAATGTACCCTGCGTCGGGCACTGCCATCCGCACATCGTAGAGGCGATGGCGAAACAAGCCGCCATATTGAATACCCATAGTCGATATCTCAGCCAGGTGGTCATCGACTATTCCGAGCGCCTGATGGCATTGCACGCAGAACCGCTTTCCGTACTGCAGATGGGTTGTAGCGGCACGGAGGCCATCGAGGTGGCCCTCAAGATGGCGCGCCTCTACACGGGTGGTCAGGGCATCCTCTGCAGCAATGCCACTTACCATGGCAATAGCCAAGAGGTCTTTCGCATGTCGGCCGGCCCATTCGAGCCGGACTACAGACGAGTCCGATTTCCGCAAACCTACCGCCCCATCCGGGAGAGAGCGAGCGAGACCGAACTCTGCGAGTTGTACCTGGAAGAGATCCAGGCCGGCATCGACGCCTTCGCGGCCAAGAATATCAAGCTCGCCGGCATGCTCTTCTGTTCGATCTTCGCCAACGAGGGCCTGCCGAATGTACCGAGGGGCTTCATGGCAAGAGCCGCCGACCGGGTCCGGGAGGCCGGTGGCGTGGTGATTTTCGACGAAGTACAGGCGGGCTTCTGTCGGACGGGGCGCTGGTGGGGCTACCAGGTGATGGACTGCGTGCCCGATATCGTCGCAATGGGCAAGCCAATGGGAGCGGGCTACCCCCTCAGCGGAGCGGGTACGAGACCCGAAATCGCCGCTGCATTTCACAGCGGCAGCTTCTATTTCAATACGACGGCAGCGACACCTCTTCAGGCCGCCGTGGGCTCTGCGGTGCTGGATGTCATCGAGCAGGAGAATGTGCTCGACAATGTGAATGCCGTGGGGGCCTACCTCAAGCAGGAGATCTCGAAACTCGCGGATCGATACGATGCCGTGGGCGATGTACGCGGGCACGGGCTCTTCATCGGCATCGAGTGGATAACGGAGGGGGAAAGCCGAGAGCCGGACGGCAGGGGTGCCGTCGACTTCGTGGAGCGCATGAAGGAAAAAGGCTTTCTGATCTCCAATGCCGGCCAGCATCGGAATGTCCTGAAGATTCGTCCCCCGCTCATTTTCGAACGAAAGCATGCAGAGCAGTTGCTGGCAGCACTGCGAGAAACCATGGACGAAATCCATGGCTGATCCCGGCGTCGATGGGGAATCCCTTATCCGCCTGGCACGAGATGCATTGGCCGAATGGAATCTCGACGGGGCCCGGCTCTGGCCCCACTCCCATAGGGAGAATGCCGTATTTCGCGTCGAAGATGTCGATGGTGGAATCTACGCCCTCCGAATTCACCGCGACGGATACCATGACCTGAAGGCCCTCGAGTCGGAGCAGCGCTGGTGCCAGGATCTGGCGGCGACCGGTCTATCCATACCCACGAGCTTGAAGACTCGCGATGGTCGCGCATATGCCACGCTTTCCCTGCCCGATTCCGATCAATCCCGCCACGTGGGCCTGGTCGAGTGGATCCCGGGCTCCACCCTGGCCGAATTGCTGGATGCGAATCCCGAGGCGGCTGAAGTATCCACGATCTACCAGGGCCTGGGACGGCTGATCGCGGACTTTCACCTGGCCAGCATCCGCTGGAGAGCGCCGGCCGGCTTCAAGCGCCATGCCTGGGATGCCCAGGGCCTGCTGGGAGAAGAGCCCTTCTGGGGCCGCTTCTGGGAAATCGATGCGGCGTCGGATGATCAGCGTGCCGAATTGCTCTCGATTCGAAACAAGTTGCTGAAACTGCTGTCGCAATTTGGCAAGGACCGAAATGTCTACGGCATGATTCACGCCGATATGAATATGGAGAACGTGCTGCGCGCAGGGGATCGGATATTCGTCATCGATTTCGATGATGCCGGATTCGGCTGGCATGCCTTTGACCTGGCGGTAGCCGTATGGGATCGCATCGAAGGACCGGATGAACGCAGTCAATTCGAGCTCGCATACGACGCGCTGATCGAGGGCTATCGAAGTCGACGACCCGATTGCGATGGGATCGTGGAGAGAGTGCCGCTATTCGTGTTGATGCGGACGCTGATGCTCCTCGGCTGGATCCAGGATCGGCCGGAAACCGGCCGTGGCGCGCTGATCCCCTATCTCCTCGAACTTGCCCTCGCACAAATACGGGAACTCGATCTGGCCGACCGAGACGAGTCCGACTTCGAATAGGCCATGGGGATCGCCGCTGCGCGGCGAGAAGGATTCCCTCGCGAGAAAGGATCCGCATCGGCCGAGCGTGATCCATCCTCCTCGGCGGAGTCGCGAATCGGCACACGCCATCGAGGCGTTGAATGCTCTGCCAGCCAGACGCGCCGATCGGGATCGCCTCAAGCCACCGGGCAGCGAGTGCCGGGCAGAGCCGAGGGGCCGCTGGCGCCGTCTTCATCGATCCCGATCGAGGGGGCTCAGTGCAGGATGCCGATCCGCTTCTCGTCTCCCGAGAGAGGCACGCTCAGAAAACTCGTAACCCCCGAGATGCCACTCGTTTCTCGCGCGGCCAGGGCGGCATCTTGAATCTTGCCCGTAGAGCTGAGTACACCGATCAATACGGCGTGACTGCCCAATACCTCGACAGCGATATTCGCCTTGTCGCCCCCCATGGCGACGCGCAGGGAAGCCATTACCCTGGCCTTGAGTTCGACTTCCGCCGTCGCGCTCGGCGCCTCGTCGCCAGTCGGCTTCGCGGGCAGGTAGATGGCCAGGGAGACGAGCCCGGCCACCCCCCGTGCAACTTCTTCCAGCCGACTCCTCTCGGCGTCATCCGCGACCCAGCCCACGAGATAGCCGTGCCCGCCGGCCACATAGGATTTCACCGATAGCGCCGACCCGGGCTCGGCCACCAGCAGGACGCGCCTCAGATTCGCCTTCAAGCGCTTGTCGGATACGAAGGCCAATGCACTCTGGGGACTGCGCACAGCCTGAAGGAGCAGCCGATAGGGGGTGAAAGCCTGAGAGGGCTGGGCGATCAGGGCGAGCGCAATGCCGACGGCGGCCGCTGCAACGAATGGGAATCCGGAGGGCAAGAAGAGACGAGTCATTGCGGGGGTCTCCTGGCTCGGGGAAAGAGGCCGAAGTGTAGAAGCTCCCGCTGGCAAGAACGACTGCATCTTCCCATGCCCCCCGCGCGCTTCAGCGGGGCTGGGCGCCGACGGGCGCCTCGAGCGCACCGGTGACAAAATCGAGGATGGCAGCGAGCTGGGCGTCGAGATCGGCCCCTGCTCCCTCGGGAGCCCTCGCGATGCCGGCCAGCATGGCCCGATTGGCCAGCTCGAAGCGCAGCCGGATCACATCGGTGGGCAGTTCCGGCAGGGCCCGTTCGAGCAGGGGCATCAGGCGCTCGACGCCGCTCGGCCAGCGCGAAACCACGAAGTCCGGGTCGATGCTGCCGTCGTGCTCCAATCGGTGGATCATGCGCACGTAGCGCAGGCCCGGATCACCCGCTTCGGCGATCAATTCGCAGAGGGGGAGAATCACGGTGGCCAGCACATCCCGCACCCCGGGCGGGCCGGGGGCCCTCTCGAGGGTGTCGAGCAATTCGCTGCGACGCTCCATCAGACCCGGCATGCGACGCTCCAGGAGCGCTTCGAGAAGCGCCCGCTGGCTGCCGAAATGATAGTGGAGGGCCGCCGCCGACAAGCCGGCCCGGGCGTTGATCGTGCGCAGCGAGACCCCGGCCACGCCATGGGCCGCGAATAGGGTCTCCGCACTGTCGAGCAATCTTTCCCGGGCAGAGGAGCGCGGCATCGGGAGAATCGTAGCTTATCATTTGATTGAATCAATTGATAAGCTACGATGAATCCCCCGAATCCTTGAAGAAGTGGAGAAATCAGGAGATCCCCGATGCGACTTTCCCCTCTTTCGATTTCCATCGCCCTGGCGGCCCTCTGGCTCGCCCCCGGGATCACCGCCGGACAGACCGCCGAGCGGCCGAACGTGGTGATCTTTCTGGCCGACGATCTCGGCTGGGCCGACGTGGGCTACCACGGCGAGGAGGTGATCGAGACGCCCTCGATCGATCGGCTGGCCGCCGAGGGACTGCGACTCGAGCGCTTCTACAGCACGCCGATCTGCTCCCCCACGCGGGCGGCACTGATGACCGGACGCGATCCCATGCGGCTCGGCGTCGCCTACGGGGTGATCATGCCCTGGCATAGCAACGGCATCCATCCCGACGAATTATTCATCTCGGAGGCCTTCCGCCGGGTGGGTTATCAGACCGCCCTGGTGGGCAAATGGCATCTCGGGCACGCCCAGGAAACCTATCATCCGAACCGCCGCGGGTTTGAGCATTTCTACGGCCATCTGCATACGGAGGTCGGCTACTTCCCGCCCTTCGCCGCCCAGAGTGGACGTGATTTCCAGCGCAACGGCGAATCGATCGATGACGCCGGCTACGAAACCTTCCTGCTCGGCCGCGAGGGGGCCCGCTGGATCCGGGAACGCGACAAGCAGAGGCCATTCTTCCTCTACATGCCCTTTATCGCGCCCCATACTCCCCTCGAGGCGCCCGAAGACCTGCTGCGGAAATACGCGGACATGGAAGACGATCGCAAGCCGGCGCGCAGCGCGCAGACGGACGACTCGCGCCTCATCAGCCGCCTGATGCTCCAGCAGAGCGCCCGCCCCGTCTACGCCGCTGTCGTCGACGCCATGGACCAGGCCGTCGGCATGGTATTGGCGGCCCTCGACGAGGAGGGAATCGCCGACAATACCCTGGTGCTCTTCTTCAGCGACAACGGTGGCGCGGCCTATGCCACGGGAGGCGCCGATAACGTGCCCCTGCGCGGCGGAAAGGGCGATACCTTCGAGGGCGGCATCCGCGTGGTCTCGGTCATGCGCTGGCCGGCAGAACTCGAGGCCGGCTCGCTCAACACCAGCATTCTCTCCGCCATGGATGTCTTCCCCACGCTGGCTGCCGCCGCCCGCGTCCCCATCGAGACGCGCTTCGAACTGAACGGACGCAACGTCTGGCCCGCCCTTTCCGAGGGACGCCGTGCCCCGAGAGAGGACTACCTCTTCTTCGCGTCGGAGACACCCATCCGCGGACACTTCAACACGACGGCATTCAACGACGAGTGGAAGCTGGTCCAGGAGATCGACCAGGGCCTGCTCGGAGCCGACGTCGCGACGCACCTCTTCCGTATCGCGGTAGACCCCAACGAGCATCACAATCTGGCGGCGACCCACCCCGGCGTCGTCGCGGAGATGTCCGAGGCAATTCTGGCCTGGCGAAATCTCTATCCCGTCTCGGGCACCCGCCATGAACTCGTACCCCCGCCGGGCTGGCGCGCGCCCCTCGATTGGGTGAACTACCCGAGGGCCATCGAGGATCTCCAGGACACGCCGGCCGTGGGCATGCCCCCCGCCTTTGCATTGCCGATACTCGACTACCAGCATGGAGAGGCCGGTCGCCTGATCTACGACTGTGAGCCCTATAGCCTGCTCGGCGGGGGACTCTGTCGATGAAGCCAGGCTGCATCGGATCGAAGGCGATACGCACAGTCGCGAACCCGATCCCGGCGCGCGCGATGGGAATCGCCGGGGATAGCCCGATGAGTACCCCACATGGCCGGGCCGAATTCAGACTGGAGGGGCGGGAACTGGGAGGAGTTGCCCCTTGCCTCCCCGGATGCAGCGCGATGGATGGAGCATATACTCGGTCGGAGAGATAGAAGGAGATCCTGCCATGAGCGAAAACCCATCCTATGATCCCTTTGGCCGCGGCCCCCACCCGGTGGGGGTCCGCTCCCTGGAATGCAAGGATGAAGCCCGGGAGAGAACGCTGCCGCTGGAAGTCTGGTACCCCGCCACCTCCGCCCATCGCGGCCAGGATCTCGACCCCGAGCACCAGGACAGCTTCCAAACCCTTCCCATGGCGCCCCCCAGCCGACAGGCCGCCGTGCGTGACGCCGAATCCCTCGACGGTGAATGGCCCATGGTCGTCTTTTCCCATGGCTTCGGGGGCGAGCGGCGCCAGACCACGCACCTCTGCACACACCTGGCGAGCCACGGCTACGTCGTGGCTTCGATGGACCACGTCGGCAATACCTCGAGCGATATGATGACCCAGATGATGGCCGCCCAGGCCGGGGGAGAAATGCCGAACCCCCTCGAAACCGTCCGGGACTTTGCGCATGATCGCCCGCTGGATGCGAGCTTCGTGATCGACCGGATGCTGGCCGGCGACGCCGGCGTGCGCATCGACCCGGAAAGAATCGGCATGACGGGCCATAGTTTCGGCGGCTGGACGACGCTCCAGACCAGCGGGAGGGATCCGCGTATTCGCGCGGCCCTGCCCCTGGCGCCCGCGGGTGGGCGAGCGGCCGTGGCGACATCCGAGGATGGCAGCGACTTCTTCGAGAGGGAACTCGACCTCGGCTGGGAGCGAGAGGTTCCCACGCTCTTCCTGGTGGCCGACAACGACTCCATACTACCGCTCGCTGGCATGCGGGAACTCATCGAACGCACGCCCGAGCCCAAGCGCGCCCTCGTGCTCCGCAACTCGGACCATTTCCACTTCTGCGATGGGGTGGAGCAGGTCCACGATCTCTTCAAGCAGATGGGCGCCCTGGTCCTGGGAGCCGGAGAGCGGGCCGACGACCCGCAGACCCAGGCCCTCTACGCGAATATGAAGCCGAGTGCGGAACTCTGCCCCGGAGAGCATGCCGTGGCGTGGATCCAGGGGCTGGGACTCGCCCATATGGACGCGCATATCCGCGGGGATGCCGTCGCCGCGGCCTTTCTGGACCGCGACCTCATCGCACTCATGCGGGAGCGCGGCATCGAGGTCGATCTCATCGGATGAGGCGCGGGCCTCTCGCCCGCGCCTTCCTTCGACACACTCCCGAGAATCTCGGGGGGGGGCTCCGATCTCGTCAGGAACCGGGGCCCTTGTCGAAAGTGGGGATCCCCTCCGGAACGGCGTGGAAGGGCTGGCTATCGCAGAGATAGATCGCCATCTGCGCTTCGCCGAAATCGCCCGGATCGTCGAGGGTTCCGACCTTGAGCAGAACCGCCGGCATCCCGGGCACTCGGGAGAGCAGATGGGTCCCGCAGTCGGAGCAGAATTCGCGGGTGACCGGAGCTTCGAGATCCGTGCGCTGGAAACTCTTTGCGCTGCCCTTCGTATATCCGAAGGATCCGTCGGGCATGCCCATCGTCACATTCGGCGAACCGCCGGAGATGTACTGGCACTCGCGGCAATAGCATTGGCCCTTGAAGATGGCGTCGCCCTTCGCTTCATAACGGACGGCACCGCAATAGCAACCACCTGAAAGATCCATCGGGACTCCTGGGATTTTCTTTTTTCGGGGGGGGGAGAGAGAGGCTCAAGACAATCTCAAGGCATTCAAGTCTACATCGGAAAGCGAACTCGCGAACCCGGAGATCCGCCGCGACGTTTTCCGGCGGTCGACGCGACGATGGCTGCTATGGTGCATCGAATCCCGATCTTCGATGCACTTCGCGGCCGCCTCCCGCGAAGCCGACGGGCGCTCGCGGCGAATCGGATGTCGGAAGGATGCGAGCGGGGCACGCAGAGCCGAATGGAGATCGACTGAGAATGGGAATCTACGTCTATATCGGGCGCGACGGGGAACGCGGACTCGAATTGCGCAAAACCGTGCGAGACCGGCACATCGAGGCGATCGAAAAACTCGACGCCCAGGGACGGATCGTCTTTGCCGGCCCCCTACGCGACGACACCGGCTCACCCTGTGGCAGCGTGATCATCCTGGAAGCCGAGGACCTGGCGGCGGCCCGGGCCATCGCCGAAAGCGATCCGTACCTCGTCGAGGGCGTCTTCGAAAGCGTCGACGTCCACGAGAGCCTGGCGGTCTTCCCCAGGCAGAGAACCTCCCCGGGCGCAGAATAAAGGCCCTCTTTCGGCCCTCAATCCCCCCAGCGCGACGTGATCTCGATTTCGATCTCGGGGTGGAGGCTCTGCTTCACCGGGCAGGTCTCCGCAGCCTTCAGCAACGGGCCTCGCGAAGACTCGGGGAGCCCGGGGGCGAAGTCGAGTTCTACCTTCAAGCGACCGATTCGGCGCACGGGATCCTCGATCATATGCTTCTCGACCCGGGCGCGGCTGCCCTCGAGGGCCCAGGCGTGGCGGTCGGCCAGGATGCCCATGACCGTCAACATGCAGGTCCCCAATCCCGCGGCCACCAGATCCGTGGGTGAGAAGCGCTCGCCCCGGCCGTGATTGTCCAAGGGGGCGTCGGTTTCGATTCTGGCCCCGGACGGGCCGTGGCTACAGCGGCTATGCAATCCGCCCTCGTATGCGATGCTGATCTCGACCATCCCCGCTCCCGCCTCCCCGGGCCAATGAGCCCGTCACATGAATCAGGCCAGACCATCCCGCAGCGGGGCCGCTTCTGCTACGGGTGTGCGCGCCTTTCATGGAGGCCCCCATGGACGCCCGCGCCGCCCATCCCCCGCGCCACGAAAATCCCTTCCGCGAGGATGCCCTGCGCGGGGCGTTGGCGCGCTTTGGCCATGGCGACTTCCGGCCGGGACAGCGGGAGGCCATCGAGCGTCTGCTGAACGACGGCCGGCTCCTGCTCGTCGCGCCCACCGGGGGCGGAAAGAGCCTGACCTACCAGTTGCCCGCCCTCCTGCTCGAGGGCACCACCCTCGTGATCTCGCCCCTGATCTCCCTGATGCGGGATCAGGTCGCGGCCCTCGGCGAACTCGGCATTCCCGCCACCTTCCTGGCCTCCACCCTCGATCCCGGGGAAATCGGGATTCGCCAGCGGGAAATCGCCCAGGGACTGCACAAACTCGTCTACGTGGCCCCCGAACGCTTTGCGAGCCCCGGATTCCATTCCCTGCTGCGCGACTTCGATTGCCCGCTGGTGGCGATCGACGAAGCCCATTGCATCAGCGAATGGGGACACGATTTCCGACCCGAATACCTGCGGATCGGGCGCCTGCTGGCGGAGTTTCCGGCGGCCCGGATCCTGGCCTGTACGGCCACTGCCACCCCCTTCGTGCGCGACGAAATTCTCGACAGACTCGACCTCGCCCGCGACACCCCGCAATTGATCCACGGCTTCGCGAGACCGAATCTCGCCCTGCGGATTCGCGAAGTCGAGTCCAAAGCCGAGCGCACGCGCTGGGTGGACGACGTGCTGGCCGAGGCCCTGAACGCCCCGGGCGCGGGCAGGGGCTGCGCGATCCTCTACGCCCCCACGCGCCGCATCAGCGAGGAGGAGGCGGCACGACTGGCCGCCCTGGGCTGGCGGGTGGGCTGCTACCACGCGGGTCTGGGTCCCGAGGAGCGAGAGGAGGCGCATCGCAGCTTCAGCGAGAGAGAACTCGAACTCGTGGTCGCCACCAACGCCTTCGGAATGGGCATCGACCGCCCGGACGTGCGGGCGGTGATCCACCTGGCGCCGCCGGGCTCCATCGAGGCCTACTACCAGGAAGTCGGTCGCGCGGGACGGGACGGCGAGGACGCCATCGGCCTGATGCTCCTCTCACCGGGCGATCTGCCCCGACGCCGACACCTGATCGAAAGCGATACCAGCGGCCCACCCCCCGGCCCCGAAACCGTCCAGCATCAATGGGGACTCTTCCTGGAATTGATGCGCCTCGCCGAGGGGGAAAGCTGCCACCACGACGCGATCCTGCGCTATTTCGGCGACGAGGAGGAGACCCTCTCCGGCTGCGGGCGCTGCAATGTCTGCCTGCGCGCGGCCGCCGGAGGGCCGGACCAGCAGGACTTCGACCCCGACCAGGTCGCCCTCATCGTGCGCAAGGCACTCTCCGGGGTGGCGAGGGTTCACGGCCAATACGGGCTCAGCGCCGCCGTCGCCCTGCTGAGGGGTGTGAACGACCCGCGCCTGGAACGCCGACAGCTGGATCGAACCTCGACCTTTGGCGTGCTCTCGGATTTTCCCGAGATCTGGCTGACGCGTTTGCTACGCCGCTGCATCACCCGGGGCTGGGTGGATTTCTTCGGCGGGGATCGCCCCGTCGTCGCCCTCACCCAGGAAGGCATCGAGGCCATGCGGGGCGAGCGAATGATTCGCCTGCCGTTACCCCCGCGAAGCATTCCGGGACTCAAAGAGGCGAAGCGGCCCGCAGCGGCCGCCGGCAACGGCGCCATTGCGGCCGAAGACCTCGACATCAATCAGCAGCGCCTCTTCGAAGCCCTGCGAAGCCATCGCCTGGACGTCGCGCGGGAGCAGGGGGTCCCCCCCTATATCGTCGCCAGCGACCGCAGCCTGCGAGAAATCGCCCTGCTCCGCCCCAAGGATCTCGAATCCCTGCAGGGCGCCAGCGGCATCGGTCCCCTCAAAGCCGAACGCTATGGCGAGGGCCTGCTCGCCGTCGTCCGGGAATGCCCCTAGCTCGCCGGACCGCCACACCCCATCGCTGAGGAGAAATCGCTCTTGGCCATCCCCTGGGAGGAGATCGATCGCGCGCAAAGCGAGGAGGGAGTTCTCGGCTTGCGCCGCCGGGGCGAGGATTTCCTGATCACCCTCGATGGCCGCATCCTCATGAACAGCCATCAGAACCGCTCGGAGTTGGCCCTGGCGGAACTGGCCTGTCGGGCCCTCGACGGCGAATCGACTCGACCGCGCCTTCTCCTCGGCGGGCTCGGCATGGGGTGCACCCTGCGCGCCGCCCTGGACGCCCTGCCCCCGACGGCTCGCATCGTCGTCAGCGAACTCAATCCCCGCATGCTCGAATGGTGCCGGGGCCCCCTCGCGGGAATCAACCGCGAGGCCCTCACAGACCCACGGGTGGAAATTCACCTGGAAGACGTCGCCGAGGCCATCCGGCGCGGGGCCGACTCCGGGGGGAAGGATGTCTATGACGCGATCCTGCTGGATCTCTACGAGGGCCCCCACGCGGGAACGCACGCCGAGGACGACCCCTTCTATGGCCGTGGAGCCCTCGCCCGCTCCCGGGACGCACTCCGCGCGGGCGGGCTGCTCGCCATCTGGACCGAGGCCCCGGACGCCGCCTTCTCGCGCCGCCTCGAGGCGAGCGGCTTCGAGGTGGAAGTGCGGCGCCCGGGACGCGGTGGCCTGCGCCACGAGGTCTACCTCGCCCGGCGCCGACCCCGAAACGCCCCGCCTTGACTCGGGACGGGATCTCCTGTCCCCTGTCTGAAGGATGGGAAGAATCCGCATGGGGAATCGGCGCATGGATGCGAAGGGCTGGGGGCGGCGGCTGGCGAAGATCGGCCCGGTGCTGGTCGCCGGGTTGCTGGCCTGCGCGACCTCCCCCCTCGGACGCAGCCAGCTCAAACTCTTCCCCGACGAGCAGCTCTCCTCGATGGGACTCGATTCCTTTCAGCAACTCGAGCGGGACAAGAGCGTCAGCGAGCGCCCGGAGGAGAGTGCGTACGTTCAATGCATCGCCGATGCGCTGATCGCCGAGTTGGCGCCGAATTGGCGCACGGGCTGGAAGGTGGTGGTCTTCGAAGAGGAGAGCGCCAACGCCTTCGCGGTGCCGGGTCGACGCATTGGCGTGCATAGCGGCATGCTCGCGGTCGCCGAATCCCCGGATCAACTCGCGGCCGTAGTGGGCCACGAACTCAGCCACGTGCTGGCGAGCCATAGCAACGAGAGGCTCTCCCAGATGCTGGCCACCCAGGCCGGGCTGCTGGCCGCCTCGGCAATGACCGACACCGAGAGCGAAAGCGGCCGAGCCACCGTGGCGGCCCTCGGCCTCGGCGCCCAATTCGGAGTCCTGCTGCCCTTCAGTCGCAGCCACGAAAAAGAGGCGGATCTGATGGGCCTGGACCTGATGGCCCGGGCGGGCTTCGACCCCGGCCAGAGCGCCGAACTCTGGCGCAACATGGCCGAGAAGAGCGGGGGACAGCCCCCCGAATGGATGTCGAGTCATCCC
>PVBE010788560.1_pt1 | contig 22399 bp, 21 predicted proteins | sample 1631181 | NCBI WGS metagenome assembly PVBE01 (sample SAMN08397723, study PRJNA350692) | Marine metagenome, whole genome shotgun sequencing project. | isolation source: water | place: Pacific Ocean | collected 2012-04 | reverse complement strand
TTGCGCCGGAACATCCGTACCCGGCCGGCCCTGACGACTGCGAGGCCGCTGCGCTGTGGCTGGTGGAGAACGCGAAATCCGAGTTCGGCACGGACAACATCGCCATCGGAGGCGAGTCTGCCGGCGGGCATCTTTCCGCCTCGACCCTCTTACGAATGCGAGACAAACACGGATACGCGGGATTCACCGGAGCAAATTTGGTGTACGGCGTTTTCAATCTGTCCATGACCCCGAGCCAAGCCAACTGGGGCGACCGGAACCTGGTTCTCAGCGCACCGATAATGGAGTGGTTTTACGACCATTTCGTTCCGTCGGAGCATCGACGAGACCCCGACGTTTCGCCACTGTACGCCGATCTGAGCGGCCTGCCGCCGGCTCTGTTTTCGGTCGGGACCCTCGACCCGCTGCTGGACGACACTCTGTTCATGTACGCGCGCTGGGCTGCGGCCGGAAACCCCGCTTCGCTCGAGGTCTACCCCGGAGGCGTGCACGGCTTCAACGGCTTTCCGACCGATCAGGCCAAACAAGCCAACGCTCGCATCGACAAGTTCCTGTCCGCCGCTGTCCGAAACGAACTCTGACGGACTTCGTGAGCGAGGCTACTCGTTCTCGATGTCGGCGGCGACGTTCTCGCAGCGGAGCAGATGGGTGCGGATGTCGTAGCGCCCCGGGTAGCGCACCGGCAGGTGCCCGGAGTCGATCATCAACCCCAGCGGACTCACCAGCGTCTTGAGCGGCAAGCGAACTTGCGTGTGGGTCCGCGCTGACTCGTACACGGCGTGCACCATCTCGAGCGCCTTGAACCCGTTGATGCCGTCACCTCGGTGGTCGGGAATCTCGCCCGAAACCCAGTCGGCGATCCCACGTGCCTGAGCCGCCCCCGCCTCGAGCATTTCGAAGCGGTCCACGTCGGGCTTGAAGAAATCGCCGTCCGGGGTGTGGAGCTGCCATCCGTTCGTTTTCGCGTTCATGAGCTTGAGGTCGGTGATCGTGAGATCGATCATGCCGTCCGTGCCGTAGATGTTGGCCCCGTAATGGAACTCCGGCGTTAAATCGGAAAGAATCATCCCCAGCGCGCCGCCCTCGAATCCGAACATCGCGAGCGCCCTGTCCTCGATGGGGATCGACCGCGACCAGTGGTCGGTTTCGCGCTCCACGGCGCCCATCGCCCAGGTGCACTCGACGTCCCCGAGCAGGAATCGGAACATGTCCGTCTGGTGGGTCGAATACGGTGGTAGTCCGTCACGGGCAAAGCAGACCATCTGCCTGACAACGCCGATCTCGCCGTCGGCGATCATCTGTTTCGCCAGTACCCAAGATGGCAGGAACCTCCGTTGATGACCAATCGTGAGTTTCACTCCATGGCGACGGCACACCAACATCATGTCCGCCGCGACGCCCACCGACTCTGCCATCGGCTTCTCGCACAAGATCGCTTTGGCGCCTGCCGCGGCCGCGGCGATCGTGAACGGCGCGTGGCCTGTGTCCCACACGCCCACAGAAACGACGTCGAGGTTCGCCTTGTCCAGCATCTCGCGCGCGTTGGTGAAGTGCTTCGGCTTGTAGTCGTCGTATTCTGAAAAGAGGCCGTCGAATTCCGTCATCGCCCGCTCGCTCAAATCGGCGAGTGCGACGACTTCGTATCTCTCCGAGTTCAGATACCCGAACGCGTGGTAACGGGTCATCTCTCCGCAGCCAATGATTCCGGCGCGCAGTTTGTCTGCCATTGTTCTCTCCATTAAAGGTGGCTGAGTTCGAGTTGACCGAGGCTAGTCCTGCTGTATCTGCACCTTGACCGACCCGCTTGATTTGTCGGAGGCTGCGTCGAAGGCATCCTGAATCTGTGCGAGCGGGTACCGGTGCGAGACCACCTGCTCGATGTCAGCCTGCCCGGACGCCATCATCTCCATCGCGAGCTCGTAATCGTGCCGGCCATCGATCACCGAGTAGCAGTTGCTGAAGATGATGCTGTGCTCGGCCCTCAACGGCAGGATGTAATCGAGTGTGATGGGTCGTCGGTGACCGCCCAGGATCACGATGCGGCCAAGAACCCGTGTGACGTCGAGCGACTGTTGCACAGTCTCGCCCCCGTGTCCGCCTATCGTCTCGATCGTCAGGTCCGCGCCACGACCGTCGGTGCATTCGTCGATCGCCGCCCTGAACTCGGGACCCGAGTCCGACACCGCTTCGTCGGCGCCCAGAGCCTTCGCCATCGCGGCCTGACGTTCGTACCGCGCCGTTGCGATGATCTTGCCGGCGCCCATCGCCCGAGCCCCGGCAATGGCCATGAGTCCGATCGTGCCCGACCCCAGGACGGCCACCGTCTCGCCCGCGCTCAAGTACCCGCGACGCACACCGTGGATGGACACTGCGAACGGCTCCACCAGGGCCCCTTCGTCCCACGACAACTCGTCCGGCATGGGGCAGAACGCGGTCGCGTTCCGCACCATGTAATCGGCGAACCCTCCGCCGACCGCGGGGGTGGGGTTTCGGCAAGCGCGGAACTGGCCCTGGCGGCAGAACCAACACGTCCCGCACATCCGCGCAAGCCCCACCGACTCGACCGCGACGCGCTGCCCCAATAGCCCCGGATCGACGCCGTCGCCGAACTCGATTACCTCGCCGGCGACCTCGTGTCCAGCAGGCTGCGCGTCAGGCGCGTCCTTGTCGACGTTCATCTGAAGGTCCGTGCCGCATATGCCACAGGCTCGGATTCGGATCACCGCCTGCCCCGGACCCGCAGTGGGCCTGGGATGGTCGTGCAATTCCATCTTGCCGTTGCCATCATAAAAAGCGGCTGTCATGGTCGCCATTGGCGTCTCCTTGTGTCGGTCATTGGTGTGCGCGGAGTCCGATCTGGGACATGCCTGCCGAAAGTCGGAATGCGCAACCTCGAGAGCCGTACGGAATGATCGATGCGTCGCTTAGGTCTGTCGCAGGTCGCGCCCAGTATAGTCCACGAAGGCGCTGGTCTCTAGCACTAAACGGGGGCCGGTGGCAGTTGCGCGAGAAGTCGCGGGACGCGTGCCTCGCCGATCGGCATCGGGCAAAGAGATATCGGCACGAGGGGGGCTCAGAGCGGATCCAAGGGGGAATGCCGTCGGAAAGCGTGGGTCGTACTGTCGGCGGACGGAGGTAGAGACTGGCGGAGGGGGTGGGATTCGAACCCACGATACGCGGTTAACGTATGCCTGTTTTCAAGACAGGTGCCTTCGTCCACTCGGCCACCCCTCCACGAAACGGCAGGCTGTCAGCGACAGGCGGTTGGCCTGTGTCGCCACGCAACCCTGACTCTATTAATCATAGAATGACGAGGCGGGTCAGCGCAATAGGAATGCGTCGAGCGCTCGATAGGACGCACTGAGCCGCGTTACAGAATCCGTTCGCGATTGCTGCGCATAAACCGTTGCAGCGCCACGAGGGACCACGCTGATTCGATGACCATGATCGGGTACACCTTGGCAAGACCGCTGTACAGCGCCGTTGCCGCGGACGCGGTTGCGAACGCAAGAATGAACCACCGCGAGCGTGGTTCGAGCCAGTACGAGAGGAACATGATGCCAACGGCGATGGACCCGAAAACGGTGAGCATGGCTACCTCGACGGCGTTGAGCGCAGTGACGTGCGGACGATCTGCGCGATAGTTGGTTTGCGTGTTTCGACAGTAGCAGGGACGGTGGCGAACGGACAAGGAATTTCGGACGCACGGAATCGGAATGCAGAAGGGCCGTATGTCGCGTGAGGATGTTTCGTCGGGCGTTGACTCGACGCTGCTATAATCTGAGCGCCGCGAACAGGTCCGAACCGCGGCCAGCCTGTGGTGATGAGATGCCCGAACGCTTTTTCGGCAAGCGCATATTTGTACAGAGAGATGAAGAGACCAGGCGCGCGCTGTCCTTCGAGCTCGACGGGCAGGAGCATTCGATCGAGCACGTGATGGTATCCTGGCAGGACTACGGATTCCCGGACGACGGACGCAAGCATACCTGGATACAACGACGCCACCGCAGTTACTACCGTGTGCGGACGACGGAAGACGAGACGTTCGAGATCTACTACGACCGAGGCGTGTCTCTTGACCATCCGCACCACATGAAGTGGTACGTCACTAAACAGCTTTGAATCGAGAACAACTTTGAGAATACTTATCACCAACGATGATGGAATCGACGCGCCGGGGATTTGGCGCGTCGCCGAGGCGCTTCAAGACTTGGGAGAGATCGCGGTTGTGGCGCCAGACCGCGACCAGAGCGGCATCGGCACCGCGCGAACACTCCTCCAAGTTCTGCGAGCGGACAATGTCGCATCCCGCCTCGACGGCGCGGTAGCCTATGCGATTCAGGGAACGCCCGCCGATTGCGTCATACTCGCGATCGAAGAGCTTTTCGAGGAACCATTTGACCTGATGGTTTCGGGGATCAACGCTGGGGCTAATTTGGGCTTGGACGTGCTCGCGTCCGGGACCCTAGGCGCCGCGTTCCACGGTTATTTCAGGCGCATCCCGTCGATCGCGGTTTCGACGGCCTCGGTTCGCGATCCAAGCTATGAGGTAGCCGCGCAATTCACGAGGGATTTGGTCGATGCAATTTCCCGCGACCCCTCACCTCAGCCGCTGGTCTACAACGTCAACACTCCCAACGTGACCGCGGACAAGATCGAGGGCGTTGAGATGACCAACCTCGGCCCAAGAGCATTCCTCGAGAACGTCGAAAAAGGCACGGTCGGTCCCAGAACACACTACTGGATACGCCATAACAAACCCCTCGGCAAGAATCCTGCCGAAGGCACCGACATATTGGCAGTTCGCAACAATCGCATATCGATCACCTTGATCGACCCGGCATTTCTCTCCGGCGGCGATCGGCAGAGCTGGCCCGAGATCTCTGAGAAATTGTTGAAGAACCTGGGCACACGTTGGTGATTGCAAGCGGAACAACTTCGAGCTCCGCACAAATGAAAAGTGTAGCGGATTGAAGATGATCAGCAGGAGGAACAGTGACGATGATCTACGAATATCGTGTCTATGAAGCCATGCCTGGCAAACTTCCGGAACTCCACGCGCGCTTCCGTGACCACACCATGGCGATATTCGAAAAGCACGGGATAAAAAACATCGGTTATTGGACAGCCAGCGTCGGCGACACTTCCGACAAGCTCATATACATCGTTGCGTTTGAAGACGCCGGCCAACGCGAACAGGCCTGGGCTTCGTTCAGAAGCGACCCCGAATGGAACCGCGTGCGCGCCGCGTCCGAGGAAAACGGCTTGTTGGTCTCCAAGGTTTTCAACTCGTTGCTCGCGCCGACCGACTACTCGCCGCTCCAGTAGCATGACTTCATATCACATCGCTGTCGACATAGGCGGCACGTTCACGGACGTCGTCGTCCAAGACATCGACAGCGGCGAGCTCTGGACCGTCAAGACGCCGTCGACGCCTGACGACCTGGCGTCGGGGTTCATGCTCGGCGCTCAAAACGCGTTGGCGCAGGCCGAAGCCGAGGCGTCTAGCGTTCGTCGCATCTTTCACGGCACGACGATAGCCACGAACGCCGTGATCGAACACACGGCCGCCAATATCGGTCTTGTCACCACCGAGGGCTTCAAGTACGTGCTGGAAATTGGCCGGCACGACATTCCGCGGCGCCAGAACATATACGCCTGGGTCAAGCCGCCGCTCCCCACGCCGCCGAACCGCATATTCGAGATCGCCGAACGTCTGGACCGGACGGGCGAGGTCGTCACCGAGCTCGACCAGGGCCAATGCCGTGACGTCGCATCGCGCCTCAAAGCATTGGGCGTCGAGGCCGTGGCGATCTGCTTCCTGTACTCGTACGCGAATCCGGAACACGAGCAACGGGCCACTGAGATCATTCGCGATGTGATGCCGGACGTCCAGATCGCGTTGTCATCTGAGGTCTTGCCCCAGTTCCGCGAGTACGAACGCACTGTCGCGACCGTGCTTAACGCGTATGTTATGCCGCGCGTCGGTCGCTACCTGGCCGGGCTCGAAGCCGCCGCTGTGGACAACGGCCTGAATGCGCCGCTGTTCATCATGAAGTCCAACGGCGGCGTGACCAGCGCGGACAAGGCGGCGAGGCAGGCGATCCACACCGTTTTGTCTGGCCCCGTGGCCGGGGTGATGGGCGCCCTGCAGGTCGCGAACGCGGCCGAAACGCCCAGCTTCATCTCTGTCGATGTCGGTGGCACCAGCGCCGACATCTGTCTGGTGCGCGACGGCGAGCCCGAGATGACCGTCGAACGCCAGATCGGCGGACTGCCGTTGCAGCTCCCGATGCTGGACATCGTGACGATCGGCGCCGGCGGCGGCAGCATCGCACGACCGCTCGCCGCTGGCGGCCTGTCGGTCGGCCCGGAAAGCGCCGGGGCGTCACCGGGACCCGCGTGCTACCCAAACGGCGGGTCTCAGCCGACGGTCACGGACGCGCGATTGGTCCTCGGACACCTGCCGCCGCATCTGCTAGGCGGCCAAATGGCGTTGGACGTGGATGCGGCCAAAGAAGCGATTCGTCGACAGATCGGAGAACCGCTTGGACTCGACGTCGATCAAACGGCTGCGGGAATCGTTGAGATCGCCGACAACAACATGGCGGGTGCGATGCGGGCCGTGTCGATCGGGCGAGGACTCGACCCAAAGGATTTCGCGTTGGTCGCGTTCGGCGGCGCGGGACCGATGCACGCCTGCGCTCTCGCGTCGTTACTGGGGATACCGAGGGTGATAGTTCCGCCGACGCCGGGGGTGCTCTCGACATACGGACTTCTCTTCACCGATCTTCGAAGCGACTACGTCCAAACGTTCGTCCACTCGGGGTCGTCGCCCAGTGCCAATGAGGTCTCAGAAGCTTACTCGCGGATGGAACGGCAGGCGCGGGAGTGGCTCGACGGGGAGGGCGTATCTCGGCAAGCGGGCCGGGTATCGCGATCTGCCGACCTGCGGTATCAGCATCAAGGCTGGGAGATCACGGTCGACATCCCCGACGGGCCCGTCACCGATGTGACTCTCGCGGCGATGATTGACAACTTCCACGAGCTCCACGAGCGTCTCTACACGTACAACCTGCCTCAAGCGAACGTGGACCTCGTCAACCTGAGAGTCAGCGCCACGGGAGCGATCCCACGTCACGAAATGTCGCGACTTCCAGATGGCAGCGATTCATCTACGTCGCCAACGGCCACTCGAGCCGTGATGTTCTCAAGGGCGGACGGCTACGTCGACACGGCGATCTACGATCGCGAGATGCTCGGCGTCGGAGCCACGGTGCACGGTCCCGCCGTCATCGAACAGAGCGACACGACAACGCTGCTAGCGCCGGCGTTCGACGCAAGAGTGGACCGCTACGGCAATCTGGTGGTTGAAAGAGGGGCGTGAAGGGCCGTCACGACGTGGCGCCCGACGGTTTTTCTGCACGTATGGAGTTCACGGCCTCCTCGCCGAGTCGCAGGAATTCTGGATTGCCTTGGCTCTCTGCGATGGTCCGGCAGCTCGCGAGGAACAACCTGAACTCTTTTTCCTGATCGCCCCCTCCGGCAGCCTCCATGATTTCCTCGATGCCGAGGCCTGTTTCCTGCGCAAGCTCAGAGAAGCTCGCCTCGCCTCGCCGGTGTTGTTCGACCGCCCATCTAGAAAGCACGTGGCGAGCGCGTTCCTCCCCCGACTTGCCCAAGAATGCGCCAACTGACTGCCCTTGCAACTGTGCGGCGCGATCAACACGTCGTTTGGCGGCATCATCGAATCTGACCGAGACGGTTCGTTTCTTGGTTGCCATACTACGGTCCTCCATGCTCTTTCCAGATCGCGTTCAGATGGTGGGTGGCTGGCTCCAGTAAATCCGGGCTCACCGTTTGCATGGCCGCCAACCTTGCCGAAATATCCAGCGCTTGTCGGATATCCAATCGACCTTCCGAGAAAAGATCCACGACCAACACCGGAGTACAGAGCACGATCAAACCCCGACGCTCTGCCTCCAGCAACGGCCTTCGATCGTCGATCAGCAGTATCCAATCTCGATGCTCCAGGGCAAGATTGATGGCATCTCGCTCTCCGGGACCAAACTCGTCGATCTCATCGAACGCTGGAGTGTTTTCCGAAATGAGGTCTTTCCGGGCCAACCGCTAGAACTCTCGTCCCGCGGGGAATCTCTGGAACAATTCATTCGCAACGGCCGGACCATAATGAAGATCGAATCGGTCGAGCACATGAGAGGATAGACCGGCCCGGTACGCGTTAATCCAAAACGAACTGTCGAGTGTTGCATTTTGCTTCACCTATTCATTCTAGCGACGGAAGACCATTTCGGCAACTCGAAGTCACGACTATCGTGCATAATTGCCACACACCCACCCGCATGCTATCGTACCGAACGCTATGACCGTTGACCCAATTACATTTGAGATCGTCCGTGGGGCGGTGAACTCGATCATCCTTCAGATGGAAGGGTTGATCGAGCGGACTGCCATGTCGCCTGTCATCAAAGAAAAGATGGACTACTTCGTCGGCATCTACGACGTGAGCGGCAGGATCGTCGATGCGTTTCTGTCGACGTCCGGACCTCGGATCGTCGATCCCGTGTTGAAGGCGTACCCGATGGAGGACATGCGGCCGGGCGATCTGTATTGGTACAACGACCCGCACGGCTCGCAAGGCGCAATCCAGCACACCGGCGACATGTGCTTTCTTTCGCCGGTGTTTCACGACGGCGCAATCGTTGCATTCGCCGTAAGTTTCGGGCACTTCTGGGATATCGGCGGCAGCGTCGCGGGCAGCTTGTCACCCCACGCGTCGGAGATCTTCCACGAAGGCATGCTGGTTCCGCCGATACGCATCATGCGGGCCGGTGAGCTCAACCGCGAAGCGTACGCGGTCATCCTGAACAACTCGCGATTTCCCGACATGCTGGAGGGCGACACCCGCGCGCTCATGGCGGCGTGCAGGCTGGCCGAGGATCGCCTCGATGAGCTCATGGGGCGGTACGGCCAAGAGACCGTGCTCGGCGCGTTCGACGAGATCATCGATCGCAGCGTTGCCGCCTATCGGGAGTTCGTGCGCGAGGTCGTGCCACAGGGCGAGCACGCGTTCTTCGACTACGTCGACGCTGATCCAGTCACCGGCGAGCCTCGACGAATCGACGTCAAGTTCATCCACGACGGCGATGAACTCGTTGCCGATCTCACGGATAGCGGCCCGCAGGCGACAGGGCCGGTCAATTTCATCACGAGCCCTGGCGCGTTCAACCTGCTTTTGGCGCGCCACCTCGCGTACATGAATCCCGAGTTGCCCCTGAACGAGGGCGCGGTCTCGTTTTTGGACGACGTGCGCACCAAACCCGGAACGATCACCAACCCGAACTACCCGGCGCCTGTCGGGTTGCGAAGCCACACGGTGATTCGTCTGATGGGCTGCATGGGCGGTCTGCTGGCCGGGGCAAACGGCGGCCGAGCTCCCGCCGCTTCGCCGGTGTACGTGATCTACAACCTCCGTGGATTCGACGAGGACGGCGCCTACCTGTATTTCAGCGAGGGCATCGGCTCGGGCATGGGCGCCAGACCGACGGCCGACGGGCTCAACGCGATCTACTTTCGCGACCAGCGTAACTACCCGATCGAGTTCGAGGAGGGCGAGTTTCCCCTTCGGGTCGAACGGTACGCGATCCGCCCCGATTCAGGCGGGCCCGGCTATCATCGAGGCGGCTGCGGCGTCGTAAAAGACGTCCGAATCATGGTCGATTGCACGATGAGCACCCGCATGGATAACGTGCGGTTCCCGTGCTTCGGCATCAACGGCGGCGGAGCTGGATGGCCCGGTCGGTTCACGCTAAATCCCCGCACAGACGACGAACTCGACCTGCCGCCTGCCGGTGAGAACATCGCGGTCAAAGCCGGGGACCTGCTCCGAGTCGAGACCGGCGGCGGCGGCGGTTGGGGCGATCCGTTCACGAAGCCGCCCGAGGACGTTTTTCGCGGTGTGCAGGAGGGCTTCGTCTCCATCGAGGCCGCGCTCGCCCAGTACGGCGTCGCGCTCACGCCCGACGGACTCGATGTCGACGCGACGGCGACCGACGCAGCCCGAAGCGCCGAACGTGCGGCGCGTCCATCGGTCGATCGCGGTGAGAATGGTCGCGAATGGCTGGCGCGATTAGGCGTCGCGAAATAGCGACTGCGAATCGCCGAGGCGTCGGATCGTGAATGCCATGCCATCGCTCGATATCAGTGCAGCCGGCGGCGATCGAACCTAGCGATCAGGCGTCCCAGGTCGTCGGGTATCGGAATGCACGGATCCTTGCGCTCGTCGGATCAACGGTATTGAGTCACGCCGAGCGAACGCATCGAATGCGAGAGAAACCTCCGACACGCCCAACCGTGGGTGCAGGGCGAGCCCTGCCTGCCTATTCGAAGCGGAAGACTTTGACGGCGACCAGGGACGTTACGCCGATCCATACGGCGAGGATGGCGATCTGGGTCGGGAAGTCGCCAATGCCTTTGGCCTCCAACGTCACGCCTCGCACGGTCTCCACCATCGGCGCCAGGGGCATGAAGCGGACCACGGCCGTCAGCATTTTCGGCAACGAATCCGGAGAGAAGAACACGCCGGAGAACATCAGCAATGGCAACACGACCAGGTTTCCGAGCCCGCTCGCCGCTTGGACGCTCTTCGAGTAAGCGCCGACGATAAAACCGAGGTTCAGGAACACGATGTTGCCGATGATAATCACAAGGCCGATTAGCAGCAGATTCCCGACGATCGGCACATCGTAGACCAATCCGCCAAGACCGAGGATCACGCTGGCTTGAACCAGCGCCATCAGGAGGTACGCCAGCACCTGCGCCACGAAGAACGTTCGCACCTTCAGCGGAGTTGCCATAATGCGGCGCAAGATCTTCTTCTCGCGGTAGCTGGCCATCGTTGTTGCGATGCCGATTACCGAGAAGCTCATGATTCCCCAGACGGCGATGCCCGGCAGCAGGAACGCGATGAAGGTCACGTCTTGGGTCAGCACTCCCTCGGGCTCCAACGCCAATCGGTCGATGGCGTTGGCGATGTCGAGGTTGACTTGGTCGAGGAAACGTTCGATGGAGACGATCACCACGCCGGATATCGGGCTCGTGTCGTCGTAGACCAGTGTGAGTCGCGCCGGCGGGTTGTCCGCGACGGTTGCGGCCAACCCGGCCGGCAACACCAGCAAGTAGCTGAGGTCGCCGTCGCCGACCTCTTCACGCGCCGTCTGCTCATCGACGCGAATGTCGATTTCGTAATTAGCGACTTGATCCAAGCTTCGAATCAGGCGCTCCGACACCGAATCGTTGGCGTAATCGACGACCGCTATGTGGATCGAGGTGTCGGGCTCTCGTGCAATAAGGCCGAAAACCACAACCATCAGCACCGGAAACGCCATCGACCAGAAAAGGGCCTGCCGATTCCTGACGATCATTTTCAGATTGGCCAACGTAAGGTGTACAAGCAACAATGTCAGTCCCTCAGCGCCCTGCCGGTCAACGACAGAAACACGGACTCGAGATTACCGGGCGTTACCTCCAGGTGGGTCAGGCGGATTTGTGAACTCGCCGCCCATTGGAGCAGCGCCGGAAGCGTGTCAGCCGCGTCCGATGAGTGGAGCGTGAAACCGCCGTCGCTATCGTTCGCGAGCTCCATCACCGACGCCAGCGAGACCAGCCTGTCGCGGTCGTACCCGCTGTCCGTCGCCGCCGTGATCTCGTACGGCACCGGAAGCTCACGGATCAGGTTGACGGGGGAGTCCATGGCGACGATGCGCCCCTGATCCATGATCGCCACCCGGTCGCACAGGTACTCGGCCTCTTCCATGTAATGGGTCGTGAGCACGATGGTCTTTCCGCGCTGGTTGATCTCGCGCACGAACTCCCAAAGGTTGCGTCGAGCTTGAGGGTCCAGGTTGGCGGTCGGTTCGTCCAAGAACACGATCTCTGGGTCGTTCACGAGCGTCGCGGCTATCGTAAATCGTTGCTTCTGGCCGGCCGACAGTTTCTCGACGGTGGTGTTGGCTTTGTCAGCGAGGCCGACGGTGGCCAAGAGGTCGGCCGCGGAGCGCTCTTGTCCGTAGAATCGCGCAAACAGGTCCAGGATCTCGTTGAGAGTCAGGTAATCGAAATATGCCGACACCTGGAGCTGGACGCCGATTTGGAGCTTGACTGCGTTGGGGTCCTGGTGGACTCCGGTGTCCAGCACCGTGATGCCGCCTGCTGTCGGCCGCTGGATGCCTTCGATGCACTCCAGTGTGGTCGTCTTGCCTGCGCCGTTCGGACCGAGAATGCCGAACACCTCGCCCTGACGGACGCTGAACGAAACATCGTCCACCGCCACGAGGTCGCCGTATCTCATCGTCAGAGACCTGACTTCGATCACATCAGCCATATTGTGTCAAGAAACCGGGGGGCAGGTTGGAATAGAAACAAAACCGACCGCATCGGGTCAAGTTTTTGAGAGCTTGACCAAGCTCGGGCTTGAGAAGGTACCGGCCGCGGTCAGTTCAACGTTAGTCCGCCGCCGTTGGACTCGTTGAAGTCCCGCGAGCTGTATACGCCTAAGTCTTGGCCTTGGTGGACGTGGACGACGAGTTCTTGCTGGACGATGCCCATCGCGTCCAACAAGTCGTCCTCAACCGACGAGATGAGACTCTTCACATCGTCCTGTGTCAGGCTTTCGATGATTGTCAGAGTCGCGTGGACGTCGACATCGGCGAAGTGGACGTCGAGCCTGCCGACGATGGCCGATTCGTCTCGAACCGTATAGCACTCCGAGAAGGGGGTGCGCACTTCTCTCTGGAAATTGTATTTGGGCATGATGCCTCCTCAGGAGGGGATTGCCAAGCGCCTGAAAATCGGGGCGGGTTTCCAGGCGATTTCTGTTCGGCAGATGGATTTTCAATCCGGTCGGTGATCGGCGTCCGGATTCTGCTTCCGATTGATCGGACGATTCGATGTCTAAGGCCGCACCTGTCCTCTCCCGACAATCGTCCACTTGTACGAGGTCAGCTCGCGGAGACCCATCGGGCCGCGAGCGTGGAACTTGTCGGTGCTGATCGCGAGCTCGGTTCCCAGGCCTAGTTGCGCCCCGTCGTTGAACCTGGTCGAGGCGTTGACGAACACGGCCGCCGAATCCACCTCGTCCAGAAAGCGCATCGCGGCGGTGTAGTCTTCGGTGACGATGGCGTCGGAGTGTCCGGAGCCATACGTCTCGATGTGGACCAACGCATCGTCGAGCGAATCGACGACTCGGACGCCCGCTGTCAGCGATAGGTGCTCCGTGGACCAGTCGTCCTCGGTTGCGGGCGCGATTCGCAAACCCTCCATGGGACCCAGCACGCTGAGCGCGCGCGCATCGCACCGCATCTCGACCCCTGCTTCAGCCAATCGAATGGCGGCCTTGGGCAGGTAACTCGGCGCGATTCGGGAGTGAACGAGTATCGTGTCCAAAGCGTTGCACACCGACGGACGCTGGACCTTGGCGTTGAAAACGATTTCGACCGCCATGTCCGGATCGGCCGCGGAGTCGACATACGTGTGGCAGACCCCAACACCGCCCGTGATCGCGGGCACCGTCGCTTCCTCGGCGACTCGGCTGATCAGTGCCTGACCGCCGCGAGGAACGATGAGGTCGATCTTGCCCTTCGCCGTGATCATTTGCCCGACCAGGGCGCGGTCGGTGGATTCGATGAATAGGACGGCGTCGGAAGGCAGCCCAGCTTCGGCAACCGCGTCTTGAACCAGCCGAGCGAGCGCTGTGTTGGAGTTGACCGCCTCTTTACCGCCGCGCAGGATGATGGCGTTGCCCGATTTCAGGCAGAGCACGGAAATGTCCACGGTGACGTTCGGGCGGCTTTCGTAAATCGCGCCCACCACGCCCAACGGCACCCGGCGTCGACCCACTTGCAAGCCGTTCGGAAGGGTTCGCTGGTCGGAGACCTCGCCGACCGGGTCGGGCAGGGTCATGACATTGCGGACATCGGCGGCGATCCCGTCGAGTCGCTCCGGAGTCAGGAGCAGCCGGTCCAACAGCGCCTCGCTCAGGCCGTTTTCGCGCCCGGCGTCGCAGTCAGCGGCGTTCGCTTCCAAGATCGCGGCTTCACGCGATTTGAGGCCGTCCGCGATGTTCGAGAGCGCCTGGTCCTTGATCTCGCCGTTCGCTTTGGCAAGCTCTCTGGCGCCTCGTCTGGCGGCCTGAGCCTTGCCGGTCAGTTCATCCACGATAGTCTGCATCGTCGCGCTCCTGGGCCGGCAGAAGGCGCCGGCTTGGTTGTCAGCTAAGGACGACCATGTTGTTGCGGTGCACCACCTCGTCGCCGAAGTGGTGGCCCAAGATCTCCGCGATCTGATCGGATTGCATCCGGCTGATACTGGAAATGTCGTCGCGGGAGTAGTTGCTTATTCCGCAGGCGATTTGCTCGTTATCCGGCTTCACGATTGCGACGATGTCGCCGCGATCGAAGCTGCCGCGCGCCTCCACGATGCCAGGCGGAAGCAGGCTTCGGTTGTGCGAGACTAGCGCGCGAACCGCGCCTTCGTCGACGACGATCACGCCGGTGTCGGACGCCTGGCTGAGCATCCATCGTTTCCGGCTTTCGAGCCTGGTGTTCGTTGCCGGAAAAAAGGTGCCCAGCGACTCGCCTTCGGTGAGTCTGACGATCGCGTTGGCGATTCGCCCGTTGGCGATCACGGTGTCCACGCCCGAGGCTGTCGCGAGCCGAGCGGCGTCGAGCTTCGTCGCCATGCCGCCGCGTCCCTGATCTTGCCACGACGGTCCGCCCATCGACTCGATGTCGTCGCTGAGCCGCTCCACGCTGGGGATGAGCTTGGCGTCCGGATCGAGGTGGGGGTCGGCGGTATACAGGCCGCCCACCTCGCCCAACATCACCAAAAGGTCGGCGTCTACGATGTTGGCCACCATAGCCGACAACGTGTCGTTGTCGCCGAAAACCTCGCCGCTGAGTTCGTCCACGGAGACGACGTCGTTCTCGTTGATGATCGGCACAGCTTCGTGTTCGAGCAGGCCGAGCAGCGTGTTGCGGATGTTCAGGTAGCCCAGTCTGTCGCTCAGGTCCCTGCGCGACAGCAGTGCCTGCGCGACTGCGATGTCGTGCCAGTCGAACAGTTGCTCGTAGGCGTTCATGAGTCTCGTTTGCCCCACCGCTGCCAACACCTGTCGCATCGGCAAACCGTGGTTCGTGGATTTCTTTCGCAGCACGTGGCTTCCCGCGGACACCGCGCCCGAGGAGACGAGCATGATCTCGCAGCCACGGGCTTGGAGTCTCGCAATCTGGCCGACCAGCGTGGCCAGCATCTCGAGATCGAGGCGGTCGGTTCCGCCCGTGAGCAACGACGTGCCTGCTTTGACGACGATGCGGCGGTACTGCCGATGCGTGTCAGACCCGCTGCCAACGGCGGAATGTGTGGAGGCGCGGTCTTGAAGCGTCATGACGTGGGCTCAAATGCTGGATGTCGCCCATCTGGCGGCGCTCACATTATAGCACCGGCCAAGAGGCGGACGCCTGTCGCCCGAAGCAGCTCCCAAGTCGGTGCATTCGGCTCTCGTGTTCTCCGGAGTCGAAAACGGGTCGATCCTACCGAACTTGACCAGTCGGCTTTTTCGCCGTTTCGATGCATCGCCGACACGGCGTCCTCCCACATGGCGCCGGTTGTTTGACGTACACAATTCCACGCGCCCACTCTGGCGAACCGCCGGTTGACGCCGTCAAATGACGTCGATACCGTGTGTGCATTCCAGAAACGCCTATCGTCGATACAGGCGTATTCCCGACCTTACCCGATCAGCCGTCTGCGCCGCAGAAGCGTCGATGGAACAATTGGCTGAGTTCGGTGTAGGCTCAAAGTATCGAGGATTCGAACAATCGTTGAATATGGCAAGGAGCGGCAGGCCATGGCTTCAAGCGATCGATCACTGAACAATCAGGCGAGGTTCAACCAAGTGGCATGGAGCTACTATTCCCCGGCGCTTTCATTCTTTGAAGTTTTTGGTGAGCGATTGATCGAGTCGCTAGGCGTTTCGATCGGCGAAAGCGTCATCGATCTCGGCTGCGGGACGGGCGCACTGACGTTGGCGGCGGCCACTCGCGTCGGCGGGACCGGACGCGCCGTCGGCATCTCGGCCGGCATGCTGGAAGTGGCCGCGCGCAGGTCGCGTGAAGCGGGCCACGATTGGACCACCTATCACGAGAGTGACATCGTAGACCTTGAGTTCGATGAAGAGTTCGACTACGGCGTCTGCGGATTCGTCACCCAGTGGTTCGACAACCTGACGACCGTACCGAGGGCGCTCGTCAAACACGTCCGGCCAAACGGCAAAATCGGGATCTCGGTCTGGGGAAGAGGCTCTTGGGAACCGCACCGGACCGTTTTCGCGGAGGTGCTGTCACACATCCGACCAGACCTGATTCCGAAGCCCGGCAACATAAACAGGCTTGAAAAACCGGGGGTGCTGGTCGATCGTGGTTGAGTCCGGCATTCGCAACGTCGAAATCGAAACCGTCGACCTCCCGCATCGGTTGCCGAACTTCGACGAATACTGGAGCCTGATCTCCACTCTTGGCTCCCGCGCGGCACTGGCGAGGATGGAAGACGACGAGGTCGTGGAGATGCGGCGCAGGTTGGCGCCGGCCATCGCAAAAGTGAGCAACGCCGACGGCAGCCTGACAATGGCAATGATCACGCTCTTCGCGCGAGGCGAGGCGTAGCCGACCGGCTCCTGCGCCGTCGCCTAATAGTACGTGTGCCGCGTCTCCGCTGGCGAGTCCTCGCTGTTGTCGTTCTCGGCGTCGGAATCGCCGTCGTCGGGGTCTTTGTTGGCGGCTCTGGCTTTCTTCGCCATGTCGGCGAGGCGTTCTTCGACCATGTAGTGGATCGTGCCTTCGGGGAACGTGCCGTCGGCGCCTGGATCGAGCCGGTACACCGAGTCGTGGTCGAGCTCTTTGTTCGAGCGGTCAAGGCTCCACGGTCCGGCCGCGCCCTCGTAAAAAGGATCGGTGAACCAGACGCGACCCTCGGGATCGATCGCCAGGTCGTTCGGGATGTTCAGCTTTTGACCATCGAAGCCGTCGGCCAGCACCGTCGGACTCGTACCGCACGACCCCGCGTGCGCCGCCCTCGCAAGCGAACAGCGTGCCCGACGCGTCGAGCATCAGTCCGTTGGCGTTGTTCGTGTCGGACCAGACGACGGCGGATCCGCCAGTCTCCGGATCGAAACGGAGGATCTGATTGCCCTCGATGTAGGTGAACAGCAGTCCTGAGCCGTCCCAGGCCGGACCCTCGGTGACTTTTCCGTAAGGACCGTCGATGATCGTGAAATCCCAGGGCAAGGTTTCCTCCTGGCTGAGCGGTTACGGTTTTCGCGGGCGTACGATCGAACGGTCGCGCAGGCGACTACAGAGGTCGCTTTGAACCGTACACTGTTTTCACGATGACCGGTCGAACTGCGCGCCTAGGAGTCTGACTCCTAGATGACCTCGTCCGACTCGCCGATCTCGGCAGCGGCGTCGCCTTCGAGCTCGGCGCCGACCGCCTTGATCCGGCCGAAATCCTCGCGCACGCCGTTGTGCATCTGGCGCGAGTCGGAGCTGTACAGCACCCACCGAACGCCTTCGCGGAGCCACCTCGTGCTGAGCTCGACGGTCTGGTGGTGGAACAGGTTCGGCACATTGTGCGCCTTGCAGATGCGGATCACTTCTCTGAGCGCGGCCTCATAGTCGGGGTGATCGTACTGATCCGGCACTCCCAACGAGATCGACAGGTCGTTCGGCCCGACGAACACCGCGTCGATGCCGTCGACGCTCAGGATGTTGTCCAGGTTCTCGATCGCTGGAACGCTCTCGATGCCGATGATGCAGATGTTGTTCCGGTTGCGGTTCTCGAGATACGTCCGGGTCTCCTCGGACGGGAGCTCGCCGGTCTCGATCGCCTTCCGTGCGAGGGCGCCTTTTAGCGGCTTCCACTTGGCGGCGGCAACGACCTCTTTGACCTCGTCGACCGTCTCGCAGTAAGGCGCGAGGACGCCCTGGGCGCCGGCGTCGAGGGCCATCGTCACGTAGTGCGAATCGGGGATCGGTACGCGGACGATCGGGACCACGCCGCTGTACGTGAATGCGGAGATGAAGTCGGCGACGTCGTGCCTGCCTCGGGGCGAGTGCTCGGTGTCGATGACCACGTAGTCCAGGCCGAACCCGGACATCGCCGCGCCCCATCGCGGGTTGCGGCTCATGCTCAGCATCATGCCGTAAATGATCCCGCCGGCCTGCATCTTCTGTTTCAGCTCATATCCGTTCATGATTCCTCCCCGGAGGTGTTGGTGTTAAATGGCAAGATCTGGTTGCCAGTGTCACACGAGAATCCGTGCCCCGCGATTTTATCAGCTTGAGGGCGGATTGGTAAGAAGAATGAATGGGCAGGCGCCAACCGAAAAGGGATCGAAGGGACGACAGAGACAGAAGCGACCGAGGGAAACGGATTATGTGACACAGGAGTTGGGTGCTTTGTTGCCCACCGGCCGGTCAACGCACCAATCGACCCGTAATCGATCAAAGCCATCCCGCCGGCAGCAAATGCCCTTTGCGTCCTTGAAGTCCCTTTGGTCCCTTCGGCACACTTGATTGCAGGTCTGATCTACCAGCGCAGCGAAGCTCGGCCAACCGCCCGCCGTTCCGGCTACTCGCGCTCGTCGGCTGTGCCTCCTCGGTTCAGGCCCTCGGCCTATGCCCCTTTCGTGACCGCCTCGATCATCGCTTGGATATAGCCGTTGGCGAAGGCGCGGCCTCGGTGGCCCCAGGCGGTGTCCTCGAACGTTTGCGGCACGTGGTCGTCGATGAAGAAGCCGTCGAAGCCGACCTCGTGGTATATCGTCATCGCCTTGTACATGTCCACGTAGCCAGTATTGATGAACTCCTCGTGGAACTTCGGCACTTGGCCGGAGACGTTTCGGAAGTGGACGTAGAGGATCTTCCGGCGCTCGCCGAAGTAGCGGATCATCTCGTAGATGTCGTCGCCTTGCATCTCGGAGAAGGTGCCCTGACAGAACTCGATGGCGTTGGAGTCGGACGGGTAGATCTCGATCAATCGGCGGTACGCTTCGAAGCTGCGAAGGAGCTGCGGCACGCCGCCCAGGCCGGGCACGGGCGGGTCGCAGGGGTGGATGCCGAGCCGGATGCCCTCCTCTTCGGCGATCGGGGTGATGATCCTGATCCAGTACTCGAGGTTGCCCCACATCTCCTCTTCGTCGTACTCGCGGCCGTGGGTGAGCGGCAGCTTCTGAGCTTCGTCGTCGTCGAAGGCAGTCGCGACGGCGCCGCAGCGAATGAGCTCGGGCTCGGTTCGCCACACCATCGACGGCATCCAGTTATAGCCGAACACGGGGATGCCGGCTCTGGCCATGTTGCGGATCGTGATGATCATGTGCTCGATTTGCTGGTCGCGTCGCGGACCGTTCAGCATGATGTCGTCGTAGAACCACGTCGGCACGTTCTCGATAGCCGACAGGTTGAGCCCGAAGCTCTCGACCGCCAAACGCAACTTGACCAGGTCGTGCAGCTTCCAGATGCCCCCTGTGCTGGGAAGGTTCGGTCCGTTGAGCAGCACGTCGGTCGCGCCGTATTGCGCCGCGAATCGAAGATACTCAGGTGTCGCGTCCCTGAACTGTCCGAATCCTGCCCTCATGAGACGTTACTCCTTCTCTTGCAGCGCCTTGAGCACCGACGCCGGGTTCATCGGGAGGCTGCACATGCGAACGCCCGTGGCGTCGAATACGGCGTTGGCGATGGCGGCCAGCGGTGGGGAGATGTTGGCCTCGCCGACGCCTCGGACGCCAAACGGGTGCCGCGGGTTGGGCACCTCGACAATGGCCGTGTCGATCATCGGGAGGTCCAGGATCGTGGGTATCCGGTAGTCGAGCAGACTGACGTTTCGCATCGCGCCGTCGTCGCCCATGAAGTACTCCTCGTTGAGCGCCCAGCCGATGCCCTGGACGGTGCCGCCCTGCATCTGGCCTTCGACGTTGTCGATGTGCACCGCGGTTCCAACGTCCTGGATCGCGGTGTAGCGAAGCAGGTCGATCTTTCCGGTCTCGGGGTCGATCTCGACATCGACGATGTTCGCCGAGTATGAGCCGCCTTGGCCGGTGGGATTGATGTTCGCGCGGCCCACGACCGGTCCGCCAGTGCGAGCCATCATCCCAGCTGCCTCTTTAAAGCCCATCCGGAGCTCGGTGTCGGACGCGTGCCGGAGCTCGCCGTCTTCGTACTCGACGTTTTCGACTTCGGTGTCCCAGACGATGGCGGCGCGTTCCTTGAACTGGTCGATCACGTCTTGGGCGGCCTCGTACGCGGCCCAGCCTGTCTTGTACATAACGCCGCTGCCGCCGCTGACGGACGTGAAGCCGACCGAGTCGGTGTCACCAACCGCGGCGTTGACGTCTTCGATCGGGATGCCGAGGACTTCGGCGAGCTGCTGGGCGACGGCGACTCGGGATCCGCTGAGGTCCATCGAGCCTTGAACCATGCTTACCGTGCCGTCAGACAGAACGTTGGCGATGACGGCGGCCATCCCCGTGTTGTTGCGGCAGAAACCCATGCCCGTGCCGCGACCTCTGAGCTTGCCGTCGACCTGCTCTATCGGAGCGTTGTAGTGTGGATGCTCTCGGACGGCCTGGATGACCTCTTCAGCGCCAATCACCGCGTTGATCAGTCCGTCGGCGCGGCGCGTGCCTTCTTTGGCGGCGTTGAGGGCTCGGAACTCCATGGCGTCCATGCCCAGATCGCGGGCGATCTCGTCCACGACCGACTCGGCGCAGAAGATTACGATCGGCGCGCCGGGGGCTCTGTACGCGGAGGTCTTCGGCTTGTTGTCGACGACATCGAATCCGTCGACGCCGACGTTGTCGATCTGGTACGAGGCGAACACCGCCGACGCCGCGCCCGACAACGGAGCGCCTGGATACGCGCCCGCCTCGAACGCGAACCACGCGGTCGCCCCGGTGATGCGGCCGTCGTTCGTGTAGCCCATCTTGATGCGAATCAAGCCGCCCGACGTGGGGCCGGTGGCTTGGAACACGTCGGTCCGGTCCATCGACAACTTGACGGGCTGGCCGCTCTTCTTCGAGAGCAACGCCGCCAACGGCTCGACGTACGGTGGCATCTTGCCTCCGAAACCGCCGCCGATTTCCATGGGCACCACCTTGATCGCCGACACCGACAGGTCCAACAACCGAGCGACGCCGTCTCGCACCGCGAAGTGACCCTGGCTGCTGCCCCAGATGGTCAGCCGGCCTTCCGGCGCCCACCAGGCCGTCGCGGATTGCGGCTCGATGTAGCCTTGGTGCACTGAACTCGTGCGGAACTCGCGCTCGATCACGCGGTCGGCCTGTGCGATGCCTTCGTCGGGGTCTCCGTAGCGATACTGGTCCTGAGAACCTACGTTCTTGCCGCCGGGGAGCTCGGGGTTGTCCGGCCAGTCCTCGTGAAGCGGAGCGGCGTCCACAGCCATTGCGTCTTCGACATTGGTGTACGCGGGCAGGATTTCGTACTCGATCTCGATGAGGGAGAGCAAGCCCTCCGCAACATGGGCGTTTTCGGCAGCGATGGCGGCGATGGGATGCCCCTTGTACAGCGCCTTCCCACGAGCCAGGGTATTTTCGACCGGGACCTGCCCCAAGACCGCGACGGGTCCGACCGGAGGAAGGTCCGCCAAGTCGGCGGCGGTGATCACGGCTCGCACGTCCGGATGAGCCTCGGCCTTGGACGTGTCGATCGACTTGATGCGCGCGTGGGCGTGCGGGCTTCGCAGCACTTTCGCGTAGAGCATTCCGGGCAGATTCATGTCCGCGCCGAACTGAGCTCGACCGGTGACTTTGTCGATTCCGTCGCCCCTGGTCGGGCTTGTTCCGACTACTTTGTACCCCTGAGAAGCGGTGGCCATCTCACCTCCGTAGTGCAGTGAATTCGTGCTCGTTGAGACCGCCACATGGTATCACAGGGCGCCGGATAGCAGGCAGTAAATCAGAACAACGGCCGTGGCGCTATGGCGTGGATCGACCGGCGTGTGACAGGCAGAGTTGGGCTCCGGCAGCGCCATCACCGACGAGAATCCGTAGGGGAGGATTTCAAACCCTCCCGATACGTCACGGCATGCACCAGTATCACAATTATGGGTAAACGATGGTGTGAACCCCAATGCAAAACACAATATGTGGCGAACCACGCGGGAGGGTTTTCCCGATGCTATCGGGACTCCCTTACGATTGCGTGATCGTGACTGGGCCGTTTCGAATTCGGGCGATCGATTCGAAGCCGGCCGTGAACCTATTTCAAAAACTCCGTTGTGAACGCTTGAGACACGTCCACGGATTCGGCGA
>PVBE012803584.1_pt1 | contig 22409 bp, 22 predicted proteins | sample 1631181 | NCBI WGS metagenome assembly PVBE01 (sample SAMN08397723, study PRJNA350692) | Marine metagenome, whole genome shotgun sequencing project. | isolation source: water | place: Pacific Ocean | collected 2012-04 | reverse complement strand
CTCAACAATTTCTTCGAGACTATCAGTGATGATGTGTGAATTTCCCATACCCCCAACATACACGAACTGAGAGCTTGTTGAAAGCTTGTTGAAGGGAAATGAAAAACCCCAGAAATCTGGGCTTAAAAAAGCTCTGATTTCTGGGGTTTATTAGGGGTTGTGGTGGAGCCAGACGGAATCGAACCGACGACCTCTTGAATGCCATTCAAGCGCTCTCCCAACTGAGCTATGGCCCCATAGCGATTTTGCGCTCGCGGAAGGTCGAAAATATGGGCCTCCAGGCGTTAGCGCAAGTCCGAGACGAGAAATCTTACCTAGGTTTCCACCTTATCCTTTTCTTCCATGCTGTCCAAAACCTCGGCGACGTCGTTCTCGTCCTCGCCCAATTCCGACGGGTCTTCTAGGGTTTCGGCGTCCTTATCCTCGGCTTCGGCGATATCTTCCGTGCCGTTGGTCTCGCTGGCGACCATTTTTGCGTCGTCACCGTCGCTTTTGGCGGGGCTTTCAACCGGCGCCTCGACGACTGATACGGGCTTCGGTTTAGCGCCGGCGCGCGGCCGTCGGGGGTTTTCCGGCCGGTTGATTTCGAATGGCGTATCGCAAGACGGACAAACAATCGGATTGCGCTGCATGTCGTAAAACCGTTTACCGCAGCCGAGGCAAGTACGTTTGGTGCCCCATTTCGAATTCGTCACGATTCCATTCTCCTTTAATGACTCTCGGCACGCACAGACAAACAAATGCGTGTGCCGAATTGCCACGTAAAGCAGACTCTGTCAAAAATAAAATGACATTGCCGGTGCCGTTGCGTTTTCCGGCGCCCCCGCTTGTGTTAGAGACACGGTGTGAAGAAAAACGAACAAACCATTTTAGATCAATCCAGTGCACCTGAAATTGACGCTGCTGAAGCGGCCGCTGAGGGCGCCCGGCCGTTGATTTCAAAAGCTGCGGCGGATTTGGCCGGTGAGGCGGTTTTGCCGGGCGATAAGTCCATTTCGCACCGTGCTTTGATCTTTGGCGCGCTGGCGGTCGGAGAAACGCGCATCCAGGGTTTGCTGGAAGGTGGCGATGTATTGGCGACGGCTGGCGCGCTTAGGGAATATGGCGTTGAGCTCGAATGCCAGGGTCCCGGTATGTGGCGGGTCTGGGGGGTTGGTGTCGGTGGTTTTGCCGAACCGGCGCGGGTGCTTGATCTCGGTAATGCCGGCACCGGGGTGCGCCTGCTGATGGGCGTCGCCGCTGGCCACGCCTTCACCAGCTATTTCAGCGGCGATGATTCGCTGTCGTCGCGGCCGATGAAGCGGGTGGCCGAGCCGCTTACCCGCATGGGCGCCAGGATCAGGGCGCGCAGCGCCTGCCGCCTGCCGCTGGCGCTCACTGGCAGCAACGATCTCCTGCCGATCAGCTACACCCTGCCGGTCGCCTCGGCGCAGGTGAAATCGGCGATTCTTTTGGCCGGCCTGGCGGCGCCCGGCGAGACCAGCATCATTGAGCCGGCGCCAAGCCGCGATCACAGTGAACGCATGCTGCGTCATTTAGGCGCCGATGTGCGCGTTGCCGAGACGGCGTCTGGCGCGTGCGCAATCACCCTGGCCGGGCAGCCGGAATTGCGCGCCACCGATTTGTCGGTGCCGGGCGATATCAGCTCCGCCGCCTTCCCGCTTGCCGCCGCCCTGATCGTGCCGGGCTCAGAGGTGCTGCTCAAAAATGTCGGCATCAATGCGCTGCGCTCGGGCCTGCTCGATTGCGTCGCCGAGATGGGCGGCAAGATTGAGCTTGTCGAGAGGCGCGAGCTTTCGGGCGAGCCGGTCGCCGATATTGCCGTCAGCGCCTCTAAATTGCGCGCCATTGACGTGCCAGCGGCGCGCGCGCCGAGCATGATCGACGAATATCCTATTCTGGCGATTCTCGCGGCCTGCGCTGAGGGGCAGAGCCGCTTGCGCGGCCTTGGCGAGCTGCGCCACAAGGAGAGCGACCGTTTTGCCGCCATTATCGAGGGGCTTGGCGCCTGCGGTGTCAGCGTGGCGGCGGAGAATGATGATATTTTGATCGCTGGCCGCGGCACGCCGCCGCCCGGCGGGGCGCACATCGAAAGCCGTCTCGATCACCGTATCGCCATGGCTTTTCTGGTACTCGGCATGGCATCAGATGGCAGCGTGACAATCGATGACGGCGCACCAATCGCCACCAGTTTTCCGGGATTTGTCGAATTGATGAATAATTTAGGCGGAAATATCAACAATGCCTGATGCAATAATTATCGCTGTCGACGGCCCGGCGGCTTCCGGCAAGGGTACGCTGGCGCGCCGTTTGGCCGATCATTTAGGTCTTCGCCATCTCGATACCGGCGGCCTCTACCGCGCCACCGCAGTGCGTGTATTGCAGGGCGGCGGGGATCTGGCGGACGCTGCCGCAGCCGAGGCCGTGGCCAGGAATCTGGCGGATAAAGACCTGAAATCGCCTAATTTGCGCGATGAAGAGGTTGGCCAGGCGGCCTCCATCCTGTCCGCTCATCCACCCGTGCGCGCCGCCCTTTTAGCCTATCAGCGCGACTTCGCCGCGACCCCGCCGGGAGCGGTTTTGGATGGCCGTGACATCGGCACGGTGGTGTGCCCGGAGGCCAGCGCAAAAATATATCTCGAGGCCTCGGCCGAGGAGCGTGCCGCACGGCGCGCGAAAGAGTTGCGGTTACGCGGCGTGGAGAGTATAGAATCGCGCGTTTTGCAGGAAATGCAGGATCGCGACGCCCGTGACAGTGGTCGCGCGGTCGCGCCGCTCAAGGCGGCGGAAGATGCGCTCACGATCGAGACCACAGGTCTGACGCCGGATGAGGTGTTTGATTTGGCGCTTTCACATATCGCGGCGCGGGTAGGTTAGACTGGCCAATCACCGGCGGCTTCCTCCGCTTGGCGCGAGTTTGAGGGCATTAACCAGCCGGGCCATGGGGGCCGGGCTATAGAGATGAAAATGTTGGACAGGAGAACAGATGACAATGACAACCGCTGAGACCGCCGAAGAGCAAGCGCCCAGCACCGAGAATTTCGCCGAGATGCTCGACGAATTTGCCGGCGATAGCGCGAAATTCGAAGGCCGTCTGATCGAAGGCACGGTGCTTTCCATCGATAATGACGCGGCATTGATTGATGTCGGGCTCAAGGTCGAGGGACGGGTGCCGCTGAAGGAATTTGCGGCGCCAGGCCAACCAGCGGAGCTCAAAGTCGGTGACAAAGTCGAGGTTTTCATTGAACGTATCGAAAACCGCCGCGGCGAGGCTGTGCTCAGCCGCGAGCGTGCGCGCCGCGAAGAGGCGTGGGAGAAACTCGAAAAAGCCCATCAGGACGGTCTGCGTGTCGATGGCGTTATCTTTGGCCGGGTCAAGGGCGGTTTCACCGTCGATCTCGATGGCGCCGTGGCGTTCCTGCCGGGCAGCCAGGTCGATATTCGCCCGGTGCGCGATATTCAGCCGCTGATCGGCACCGAACAGCCGTTTCAGATTTTGAAAATGGACCGCCGGCGCGGTAACATCGTTGTTTCGCGCCGCGCCGTCCTTGAAGACACCCGGGCCGAGCAGCGCAACGAGCTGATCGCCAATCTGCACGAAGGTCAGGTGCTCGAGGGCATCGTCAAAAACATCACCGATTACGGCGCATTCGTCGATTTGGGCGGCGTCGATGGCTTGCTGCACGTCACCGATATCGCTTGGCGCCGCGTCAACCATCCGACCGATGCGTTGCAAATCGGCCAGAGCGTCAAGGTGCAGGTTATTCGTTTCAATTCGGAGACCCAGCGTATTTCCCTTGGCATGAAGCAGCTTGAGGCGGATCCGTGGGAAGGCGTTGCCGCCAAATATCCGCTCAGCACCAAATATACCGGCCGCGTGACCAACATCACTGATTACGGTGCGTTCGTTGAACTTGAGCCCGGCGTTGAAGGCCTCGTCCATGTCTCCGAGATGAGCTGGACCAAGAAGAACGTCCATCCCGGCAAAATCGTTTCGACCAGCCAGGAAGTCGAAGTCATGGTGCTCGATGTCGATTCCGACAAGCGCCGTATCAGCCTCGGCCTCAAACAATGCCTGGACAATCCGTGGACGAGCTTCGAGGAGAACAACCCGGAAGGCACGGTTCTCGAGGGCGAGATCAAGAATATCACCGAGTTCGGCCTGTTCGTCGAATTGTCGGGCGAGATATTCGGCATGGTGCATTTGTCCGATATCGATTGGGCGGTGCCGGGCGAAACCGCGATCCAGAAATTCAGCAAAGGTGACAAGACCAAGGTCAAGGTGCTCTCCATCGATATCGAGAAAGAGCGTATCGGCCTCGGCATCAAGCAGCTCGACGACGATCCCTTCCAGGTGGCGCATGGCAAACGCGGCCAGCCGGTTACCTGTACGGTGACGGCGGTGAGCGATCAGGGCGTTGATGTCGAAGTGCTGGATAACCTGCCGGGCTTTGTGCGGCGTTCCGATCTGGCGCGCGACCGCAACGAGCAACGCCCCGATAGTTTCGCCGTGGGCAATAAATTTGACGCCAAGTTGATGCAGATCGATCGCAGCGGACGGCGTATTACCCTCTCGATCAAGGCGCTTGAAGTTGAGGAAGAGAAACAGGCGGTTGAGGAATATGGCTCGACCGATTCCGGCGCCAGCCTCGGCGATATTCTCGGCGCGGCGATCAGCCGGAAGCAGGAAGCACAAGCGGCTGGCGATGCGCCAGCGGAAGAGGCTGCGGCGCCTGAAGCCGAAGCCGAACCTGAGGCCGAAGCCGAGCCGGAAGCCGAAGCAAGCGCTGCCGATGAAGCGCCGGCGGATGATTCCACGGAAGCTGAAGCATCCGAAGCGGCTGAGGGTGGTGAAGATGACGCCAAGGAAGATTAAGAGCGTCTGAACCTCGGCGTTTTTCGGCGCTGAAATATACCGGTTAAGAACGGAAACTCGGGGAGTGAGCGGCGAACATGAGGCTCGACCCGGATAGACTACTCGATCGCCGGCGCCTTAAGCGCGGCGTCGCCGTTTGGCGCGCCCTGGCGATCATTGCCGTTATCGCGCTGATCATTGTTGCCATCGGCCGTTTTGCCCTGGATGGCCCGACCGGCGGCGATCATATCGCCCGCCTCTGGGTTACCGGCCTGATCATCGACCATCCCGCACGTGATGAAATATTGGCCGATATTGCCGCGGATAACGACGTCCGCGCGCTGATCCTCAGGATCGATTCGCCGGGCGGCACCATGGCCGGCAGCGAATCGCTATATCTGGCTCTCAGAAAAGTGGCGGCGGAGAAGCCGGTAATTGCCGTTATGGGCGGCACGGCGACATCGGGCGGCTATATGACGGCGCTCGCGGCGGAGCATATTTTGGCGCGTAATTCCACCGTCACCGGCTCGATCGGGGTTATTCTGCAAACCGCCGAAGTGAGCCAAATGCTGAGCGACCTCGGCATCATCACCGAAGCGATAAAAAGCGCGCCGCTAAAAGGCGTGCCGTCGCCATTTGAGACGCTTAACGAAAGCGGCCGGGCGGCGGCGCAGTCGGTGGTCGACGATATGTACGATCTTTTCGTCGACCTCCTGGCCGAACGGCGCGGCTTGGAGCGCCCGGTGGCGGAGGCATTGGCGGACGGGCGCGTCTTTACCGGCCGCCAGGCGGTGGCCAACGGCCTGGTCGATCAAATCGGCGGCGAGCAGGAGGCATTGGCCTGGCTCGACAGCCAGCGCGGTGTCTCACCGGCGCTGCCGCTCTATGATATTGAGGTCGATGAGCGGGAGGATATGGTTGAGCGCCTCATCTCTTCGGTCGGTGGCGCGGTATTTCCGCGCCGCCTTACGCTTGACGGCCTCCTCGCCGTTTGGCAACCTGGGCTCGGGCGCGAGTGAAAAAACCCAAATAAAACGATAGTTTGCTCGTGTGCGAAGGAAATAGGGCGGCGAAAAGGGGAAGCGCAAATATGACCAAATCCGAACTGATTCAGCGGCTGGCCGAAATATATCCCGACCCGCGCCTCTATCACCGAGATTTTGAGCGTGTGGTGAATAAAGTGTTCGACGAGATCAGCGCTGCCTTGGCGCGCGGCGACCGGGTCGAGCTGCGCGGCTTCGGCGCCTTTTCGGTACGCGCGCGCGGCGAGCGCGTCGGGCGCAATCCGCGCACCGGCGAATCGGTCAATGTGGCGAAGAAACATTTGCCATTTTTCAAGACCGGCAAGGAATTGCGCGAGCGCATCAATCAAGGATAGGCCGCACGGATTTTGGTGTTGGAGTGCCTGCCGGCGTGAGCCCAGGGTGCTGAAGGAAGCGGCGTGAGACTTATCGGCTGGATAATTGCGATCCCGGTGGCCTTTATTGTCATCGCTTTTGCCATCGCCAACCGGACGGCGGTGGGCGTTCACTTCGACCCCCTGCCCTATGAATTGGATATTCCGCTGTGGGCCGCCGTGATCGGCGCGCTTGCCTTTGGTTTTATCCTCGGCGCCGTCATTCGCTGGTTGTTCGACCATCGCTGGCGCGCCGAAGCGCGTCATGGCAGACGCCATGTGCGCGCCCTGGAGCGGGAAATATCAACATTGCGCCAGCGCCTGGATGATGCGTCGAAGGAGCACGCCGCGGCGGGCAAGGCCGAGAGCGGGAAAAATCGCATTGCGCCGCCCGGTGACGCCGCCTAGCACTCGATATGGCGTTATGGCGCGAAGTTCTTGACGTGGCCCCCTCAATCGTCGAATAAGCGCCCAACGCGTTAGCTTGCTTGACGACATGGATTTCCGAATGAGCCTGAGTATTAAAATTTGCGGCCTGAGCGATACCGCTGCCATTGCGGCGGCGGTGGCTGGCGGCGCGCGTTTTATCGGCTTCGTGTTTTATCCGCCGTCGTCGCGCAGCGTCGCGCCTGAGCAGGCGGGTGAACTGGCCAAAGCCGTACCTGACGAAATCTCCAAAGTTGGCGTGTTTGTCGATCCCGATGATGATTTGCTCGATAGCGTCATGGCTTGCCTCAATTTGGATTTCATCCAGCTGCACGGCAATGAGAGCGCCGCGCGCGCGGCCGAGATCAAGGCACGCACCGGCGCCGGCATCATCAAGGCGATCAAACTGGCGGCACCCGGCGATAGTGATGCGGCGCGGCCCTATCACAGCGTTGCCGATTGGATTCTGTTCGACGCCAAGGCGCCGAAGAGTCTTCAAGGCGCCTTGCCCGGCGGCAATGCGCTAGCCTTTGACTGGACGATGCTGGCCGATGCGCCGCAGCCGGCGGCGGGCCTCCCTTGGCTGCTCTCCGGCGGTCTTGATATCGACAATCTGGCTAAAGCGGTTAGGATATCGGGCGCCTTGGCCGTGGATGTTTCTTCCGGGGTCGAATCGGCGCCGGGGAAGAAAAACCCCGAGCTTGTGCGCCGGTTTCTTGCCCTTGGCGCCGGGCTTAAGGTGGGCGAAAATTAACTCGGATAGAAGATGAACACAGCCAACTCATATCGCGTCGGGCCGGACAAAGGCGGCCATTTCGGTATCTTCGGTGGACGCTATGTCGCCGAAACCCTGATGCCGCTCATTCTCGATCTCGAAGCGGCCTGGCAGGCGGCTAAAAAAGACGACGCCTTCGCCGCCGATATGGATTATTGGCTCAAGCACTATGTTGGCCGGCCGAGCCCGCTCTATTATGCCGAGCGTCTGAGCGAGCATTGGGGCGGCGCCAAGATCTATTTCAAGCGCGACGAGCTCAATCATACCGGCGCCCATAAGATCAATAATTGTATCGGCCAGATTCTCTTGGCTCGGCGTATGGGCAAGACGCGCATTATTGCCGAGACCGGTGCCGGCCAGCACGGCGTCGCCACGGCAACGGTGTGCGCGCTGTTTGATTTGCCGTGCAAGGTTTATATGGGCGAGGTCGATATTGAGCGGCAAAAACCGAATGTCTTCCGCATGAAATTGCTCGGCGCGGAAGTGGTCCCCGTCACCTCCGGCACGATGACGCTGAAAGACGCCATGAACGAGGCGCTGCGCGACTGGGTCACCAATGTGGCATCGACCTATTATCTGATCGGCACCGCCGCCGGCCCGCATCCCTATCCGGAAATGGTGCGCGATTTTCAATCGATCATCGGCGAAGAAGTGCGTGAGCAAATCCTCGAAGCCGAAGGCCGCCTGCCTGATACGCTGATCGCCTGCATTGGCGGCGGCTCCAACGCGATTGGCCTGTTTCATCCCTTCCTCGACGATGAGGGCGTTTCCATGGTCGGTGTCGAGGCGGCCGGGCTCGGCGTCGAGACCGGTAAGCACGCCGCCTCGTTCAGCGCCGGCAGTCCGGGCGTGCTGCACGGTAACCGCACCTATCTACTGCAGGATGAAGACGGCCAGATCAACGAAGCCCATTCCATTTCCGCCGGCCTCGATTATCCCGGCATTGGGCCGGAGCATTCCTGGCTCAAGGAAATCGGCCGCATCGATTATGAATCGATTACCGACTCTGAGGCCCTCGATGTGTTTCAGCTATGCTGTCGTCTTGAAGGCATTATCCCGGCATTGGAGCCGGCGCATGCCCTGGCCCACGTTGCCAAGATTGCGCCGACCTTGCCGAAGGACCATATCATCGTCATGAACATGTGCGGGCGCGGTGATAAGGACATCTTCACGGTGGCCGAAACGCTGGAGACGGAAATATGAGCTGGCGCATCGAACGGCGTTTCCAGGCGTTGAAAAAAGAAGGGCGGAGCGGCCTGGTGACCTTCACCATGATGGGCGATCCGGATATCGAGACCTCGTTTGAGATCCTGCGCGGCCTGCCCGCTGCCGGCGCCGACATCATCGAAATCGGCTCGCCCTTCACCGATCCCATGGCCGACGGGCCGGTTATTCAGGTCGCCGGTCAGCGCGCGCTCAAAGGCGGCATCACGCTCGAGAAAACCCTCGGCCTGGTGCGGCGCTTTCGCGAAGAGGATGGCGAGACGCCGCTGATCCTCATGGGCTATTACAACCCGATCTATATTTATGGCGTCGAGCGTTTCCTGCGCGATTCGTTGGACGCCGGGCTCGACGGATTGATCATTGTCGATCTGCCGCCGGAGGAAGATTCCGAGCTTTGTTTGCCGGCATTGGAAGCCGGCCTTGCCTTCATCCGTTTAACCGCGCCGACAACCGATGATGCACGTCTGCCGCGCGTGCTCGAGAACAGCTCGGGCTTTGTCTATTATATTTCCATCACCGGCATCACCGGTGCTGGCGCCGCATCCGCCGGTTCGATCGATGCGGCGGTGGCGCGGCTCAGGAGCCACACGGATCTGCCGATTGCGGCTGGTTTCGGCATTAAGACGCCGGAGCAGGCGGGCGAGGTGGCGCGCATCGCCGACGCGGCGGTGGTTGGCTCCGCCATCATATCCGCCATCGAAAATTCGTTGGACAGTGATGGCGCCGGGACAGCGCTAACGGTCGACGCTGCGCTATCGCTGGTGCGTGACCTAAGCGCCGGTGTGCGGCAGAGCGGAAGGGAAGCTGTAACATGAGTTGGCTTGACCGCTTCGCCCGCCCCAAAGTGCGCGGCCTCTTTCGCAAGGACGATATCCCACATGATCTGTGGGAAAAATGCCCCAATTGCGAACAGATGATTTTCTACCGCGAGCTGGAAAACAATCAGCGGGTTTGCCCGCACTGCGATCACCATTTGCGCCTCGATGCGCGAAAGCGCCTCTCCTATCTTTTCGATGACGGCGAGTTCCAGACAATCGAGCTGCCCGAAGTGGCGAACGACCCGTTACGCTTTCGCGACCGCAAGCGCTACGCCGACCGCCTGAAGGATGCGCGCAGCGACGCCAATCAGGATGCCGTGATTGTCGCGCATGGATCAATTGGCGGAAATCCGGTTGTCGTCGCGGCGTTTGATTTTACTTTCCTCGGTGGCTCGATGGGTGTGGCGGTGGGTGAGGCGCTGCTAAGCGGCGCGCGCCTTGCGGTGTTGCAGGATTCTTCATTTATCGTTGTCCCGGCGTCGGGTGGTGCCCGCATGCAGGAGGGCACGTTGTCGCTGATGCAAATGGCGCGCACCACCATCGCGGTCGATGAGCTGAAAGAGGCGCACTTGCCCTATATCGTTGTTCTCACCCACCCGACGACCGGCGGCGTCACGGCATCCTTTGCCATGCTGGGCGATATAGCCATTGCCGAGCCTGGCGCGGTGATCGGCTTTGCCGGTGCGCGGGTGATCGAAGACACGATCCGTGAAAAGCTGCCGGAAGGCTTCCAGCGTTCCGAGCATCTCCTCGAGCACGGCATGATCGATATGGTCGTCAGGCGCCATGATTTACGCGACACTCTGGCGACAACCATATCCCTGTTGCGCAACACCGGCGCGCCCGCGCAAGTGGTCGAACTTGCGCAGCCCGAGACTCCGGCAACCTGACATAAACCTGGATTAGACGGCCCCTTCCGGCATGACGCGCATTGAAGCCGAGCCGAGCGATCGCATTCTCGCCCGGCTGCAGCAACTACATCCCAAGCTGATCGATCTTTCGCTCAGCCGCATGGAGCGGTTGCTGAAAAAGCTGGGCAATCCGGAGGCGCGCCTGCCGCCGGTCATTCATATCGCCGGGACCAACGGCAAAGGCAGCACGCTGGCCTATTTGGAGGCCATTCTCAGCGCCGGAAGCCGGCGCGTTGATTGCTATGTTTCGCCCCACCTGATGCATTTCAACGAGCGTATCCGGCTTGCCGGCACGGCCATCGACGAAGCCCAGCTCGCCGCCCTGCTGGCCGAATGCGAGGCTGCCAATGAGGGCGCGCCCATCACTTTTTTTGAGATCACCACCGCCGCCGCTTTTCTCGCCTTCGAACGCAGTGCCGCCGATATTCTCCTCTTGGAGGTTGGCTTGGGCGGGCGGCTCGATGCCACCAATGTGGTGCCGCGCCCGGCGCTCTCGGCGATTACGCCGGTCTCTATCGATCACACGCAATATCTCGGCGATACGCTGGCCGGTATTGCCGGCGAAAAGGCGGGTATTCTGAAAGCCGGTGTCCCTGCTGTGATCGGCGCCCAGAAGCCAGAGGCGCTGGCTGCAATCGAGGCGCGCGCCGCCGCCTTGGAGACGCCGCTCCAGCGCCACGGTGTGGAATGGAATGTCCGCCATGACGGCGATGGGCTCCGTTACGAAGGCTCGTCCGGAACATCGCATTTTCCCCGCCCGGCGCTCGCCGGTGCGCATCAAATCGGCAATGCCGGGATCGCCATCGCTTGCGTTGAGGCACTGGATGCGGGCGCGTTTCCGCGCGCAGCGATTGCCGAAGGTTTGCGCGGCGCCCATTGGCCCGGCCGTCTGCAGCAAATATTTCCGCCCCGGCTGGCGGCGGGTTGGGAAGTTTGGCTCGATGGTGGCCACAATGCGGCGGCGGGCGAGGCGTTGGCGGTGGCGCGGCAGTGGGACGATAAGCCGCTCTATTTGATTGTCGGCATGATCAACAGTAAAGCGCCTGAGGATTTCCTGCGCCCGCTTGCGCATATCGCAACCAGTGTAACCGGCGTTGCGGTGCCGGGTAAGGCTGCCAGCTTGGCGCCGGGGGATATCACGGCGGCGGCGACGGGCCTTGGTTTGCCAAGCCATGAGGCGAATGATGTCGAGGCGGCGCTGGCACGGATTTCAGGCGAGGCCGGACCGGCCCGCATCCTTGTTTGTGGCTCGCTCTATCTGGTTGGTGATGTCCTGGCGCATCCCAATCACCCGCCCAAAAGTTGAGGTTTGGTGTTGCTCTGCTTAGAGATTGCGGCACCAGTCGGCTATCGCCTGGCCAATTTCGTCCGGCGAATCTTCCTGAATGAAATGATTGCCGGCGACGGTGGTTTCTTGCGTGTTCGGCCAGGCCAGGCAATGTTCGCGCAACGGGCCCTTCAGAATGGCGCCTGGCTCCGCACTGATGAGTAGCTTCGGCATTTGGCTGGCGCTCATGAAGGCATCGTTCGCCCTGATAATCCCGACCGCATCGGCGGGCTCGCCGTCCATTGGCAATTGGCGCGGCCAGGTAAGAGTTGGCCGCCTGCCTTCGCCAGGCTCTTCGAAGGGTTTGCGGTAGACCGCCATCTCGGCTTCGTCGAGCCGGCGCAGGATCGAGCCCGGCAGGACCTTCTCGACGAAGGTGTTTTTTTCCAGGATGATTTTCTCGCCGGCCAGCGAGCGGAATGCCTGGAACAGATCGCGCGCCGCATCGGGCCAAGCGGCCCAGCTCATCGGCGTGACGATGGTTTCCATATAGGCAACACCCTTCGCCGCCGCGCTGTGCCTTCTCAGCCAATCGAAGGCGAGTGGGCCGCCCCAATCATGGGCGACAAACAGCACATTTTCCGTCACGCTGAGGGCCGCCAGCAGCCCGCCCAAATAATCGATGTGATCGACCAGGCGGTAGCTGTCGGGGCCGGATTCGGGCAATTTGTCCGAATCTCCCATGCCGATCAGGTCCGGCGCGATGCAGCGCCCGAGGCCTTCCAGATGGGGCATCACATTGCGCCACAAATAGGACGAGGTCGGGTTGCCGTGCAGAAAGACGATCGGATCGCCGCTGCCAGTCTCGACATAGGCCATGCTGGAGCCGTTCACTTCGGCATGGTTTTTCGTATAGCGTGCGTCACTCGAAATCATCGCCTGTCGCTCCCTACGCTGTTTGCCGGATGGTATCTGTTTTCAGGCGGCATGCGGCGCGGCTGCCTTAACCGCTTCGCTGACATGGGATTCGAACTGGGTGAAGTTATTGTGAAAGCGTCCGACCAGGTCGCTCGCCTGGTTGTCATAGGCGCCCTTGTCGCCCCAGGTATCGCGCGGGTTAAGCACCTCATCCGGCACGCCGAGGCAGGATTCCGGCACTTCGAGGCCGAAGCAGGCATCGCGGCGCATCGCCACCTTGTTTAGCGAGCCATCCAATGCGGCCCGTAGTAGCGCCCTGGTGTGGGAAATTTTCATGCGCTCGCCGGTACCATAGGCGCCGCCGGTCCAGCCGGTATTGACGAGCCAGCATTTTGCCCCGGTCTGTTCGATCTTATCGCGCAGCATTTCCGCATAGACGGACGGATGGCGCGGCATGAACGGCGCGCCGAAGCAGGTCGAAAAGGTCGCCTGCGGTTCTTTGCCAAGGCCTTTTTCGGTGCCCGCGACCTTGGCCGTATAACCCGAGAGAAAATGATACATCGCCTGTTCCGGGCTCAGCCGTGCGATCGGCGGCAGCACGCCGAAGGCGTCGGCGGTCAGCATGATGACATTATCCGGATGCCCGGTGATGCCGCCGGCGCTGGCGTTGGGAATAAAGGAGAGCGGATAGGCGCCGCGCGTATTCTCGGTGAATGCGGCGTCGTCGAGATCAAGCTCGCGCGTCTCATCGTCCATCGCGACATTTTCGAGCACGGTGCCGAACATCCCCGTCGTGGCGTAAATTTCCGGCTCGGCCTTGGCCGAAAGGCGGATCATTTTGGCGTAGCAGCCGCCCTCGAAATTGAACAGGCCGCTATCCGACCAGCCATGTTCATCGTCGCCGATCAAGGTGCGCTCCGGATCGGCGGAAAGCGTCGTTTTGCCGGTGCCGGAGAGGCCGAAGAAGACCGCCGAATCGCCGCCTTTTCCCGTATTGACCGAGCAATGCATGGGTAAAACGCCCTCAGCCGGGAGCAGGAAATTGAGGATGGTGAAGACCGATTTCTTGCATTCGCCGGCATAGGAGGTGCCGCCGATCAGGACCAGGCGTTTGGCGAAATTGACCAATATGCAGGTTTCGGAATTGACGCTGTCCGTCGCCGGGTCGGCCGAGAAGCCCGGCGCCTGGATGATGGTAAATTCCGGTTTGTGATTCTCCAAATCCGCCAGGCTCGGCGTAATCAGCAGATTGCGCGCAAACAGGCTGTGCCACGCAAATTCCGAAACCACGCGGATTGGCAGGCGGTAGGCCGGATCGGCACCGGCGAAGCAGTCCTGGACGAAGACATCCTTGCCCTTGAGATGCGCCTTTATGCGGCTCTCGATGCTGTCAAAACGTTCGGCGTCGATCGGCCGGTTGATGTCGCCCCACCAGATATCGTTTTCCGTCGATGGCTCGCGCGTGAAGAATTTATCGTTCGGCGAACGCCCGGTGTGGATGCCGGTCATGGCGACGAGCGCGCCGTCCTTGGCAACACGGGCTTCGCCGCGGCGGATCGATTCTTCATAGAGCGAGGGGGTGGTTAAATTCCAATAGGCGGTCTGAACCTGCTCAATACCTAGAGAATCCAACCCGTGCGGGCTGACGAAAGGACCTCGGTGCTGCATGAATTCCTGTGCTTCTATAAGCTCGGCTGAAAGAAATATTGCGCTGTTTCGCTGATTATTTGGCGACGCGGCGCAAGAGTCATTCAACACCCAACACTTGCCCGATTCAAGCACGCATGATGGATATATCTATTAAATTTGTCTGGCGATCCAGGTTTCGCCTGAGGGCCGGGTACACGCCCCGGGGCGCCGCCATTAGGCTGCTGAGAATCGGCCTTGTTTAGCGCCGCTGATGCGCTGATGCAGAAATGCCGTAAGCGGTCCCAAGGCGAGCCAAAACGCGGCACTGGTGGCGAGCGATGCGTAAACAAACCGCTCCGCCATTTCCTCGGGCGCGAGACCGCCATGATGATCCGGCGTCGGGGCGCCGATGAGGTGAGGGATGACGAGGGCAACGCCGCCGAGGGCACGTAAGTAGAGCGGCCGGGCGAAGGCAATGAGTCCGAGACCTAGTGCGGTCAAAACGACAGTCAGTATCCACCAGCCCTGGCGCCCTTCAAGCGCCGCCGCCTCGTTGCCGGGAAGCTCCGGCGGCAGGCCGAGCGCCGGGGCAAAATTGAATATGGCGAACCCGGCCAGGCCCCATAGCAGGCCGGCGCGCCAGGCAACGGCGCGGCCTTTTGCCGCCAAAACAACAAAAGCAACCGAAAGCAACAGGCCGAAGCCGATGGTGGCGACGATATTGGCGAGCAGGGTTAAAGCGGCGCGTTCCAGGCCGTCGCCCGGCGCCCAGCTTTCAACTTCATGCGCATCGTTCGCATGAGTGTCATGCGAATGGCCCGAGGCCGCCTGATTCTCATAGGTCTCCGCCTGATAAATCAGCGGGATGACCTCGATATGCTGTAGGCCGGTCAGGAACGCACCGGCAATCAGGCCTGCGATAACTGCTGGAAGGAAGATTCGGCCAAGCAACGCCATCTTCAGGGCGTTCGTTTAAGAACTAATGGCAGGGGAAGGACAGCGAATGCCGCGAATCATGGGCTGCATTGTGCAGTGCCGAAGGGCTGGCCAGTCCAACACCATAAATCAGCGAGACGCCCAACAGCGCGGCGAAAAAAACCGGCCACAGGCGGCGAATACCGCTGGCGGTACTTCCCGAAACGTGCCCCTTTGCCGTCAGGTGAGCTGCTCTAACCATGTCTTTAATTCCTAATCCCGTTCGAACGATCCGCTCCGCATCCGAATCTGCCGGTGCGGGGCGAAGCGCGATCATAATAGGTCAGAGCGCCCGGCGCTACCCGCACATTCGGCTCAGGTTAATTTTTTTCACCGTCGAGCCAATTATCTCTGTCTTTCCCATGCCCCTGTCATCGGATAATCTCCAAAGCAATGATCACCCAGAAATTTCGCACCGATTCCGCGGATTCGGCGGTAGCCGACGGCGCGACGATGAATTTCGCCACCCATCTGAAACGAACGGTTCGGCTCGCCGGGCCGATGATCGTCATGCGCGCCGGCTTGCTGATCATGGTCGCGGTAGATACCGCCATGATCGGTCATTACGGCACGCTTGATCTGGCCTATTACGCTGCCGGCAATGCGCTTCAGGTGGTCATGGTGTTGGTCACTGTCGGCCTGTTGCAGGGCACCATGGTACTCGTTGCCCAGGCGTATGGTGCTGGCGATCACCAAGAATGCGGCAGCTATTGGCGCGTCGGCCTAATTTATGGCGCGGTGCTGGGGGTCGCGATGGCGGCAATATGCTTCCTCGGCGAGATTATCCTGGTTGCCGTAGGGCAAACGGCGGAGCTTGCCGCCGGTGGCGCCGCCGTGTTGCGCATGATTTCGTGGGGCCTGCCGGCTTTGGGTATGTGGGTCGCCACATCATTTTTACTAGAGGGGCTGAGCCGTCCCCTGCCGAGCATGATTCTGACGATTTCGGCGGTATTTTTTAACGCCGGCCTCAACGCCATATTTATTTATGGCGTCTTGGGTGCGCCGGAGATGGGCGCCGAGGGTGCGGCGCTGGCGACCTCGATCACGCGCTGGGTCATGTTCGCGGCACTTGTCCTCTATGTGTTGAAATTGCCCGATCGGGCGGCGCTTGGCATCGGCGGCGCGATTCAGAATTTCTGGCTGATTGCGCGTAAACTGCGCCATATCGGTATTCCCATGGGCGCCGCACGCGGCCTCGAGGCCACCGCGTTCAGCGCCTTGACCATGCTGGCCGGTCTGCTCGGGACAGTCGCGCTGGCCGGCTATCAAATCGCCTTTAATCTGGTGGCGCTGGTTTTCATGTGCGCTATCGGGGTTGCTGGCGCCGGGACAATACGCGTCGGCAATGCGGTCGGGCGGCATAATTCCACTGATATCCGCTATGCCGGGTGGTCCGCCTTGACGTTGATTACGATCATCATGGCTTTTTTCACGATTCTGTTTTTTGCTCTCGGCACGTCGCTGGCGCAGCTCTACACAGACGTTCCGGCTGTGATTGTCGCCGCTGCGCCACTGATTTTCATCGCCGGTATCGTGCTGATTTTCGATGGCGGGCAGGCGGTGCTGATGGGTGCGCTGCGTGGCATGGCCGATGTCTGGCTGCCACCCGTCATGCAGTTTGTTTCGTGGTGGGGGGTGGCCGTTCCAGTCGCTTACGTTCTCGCTTTTCATGCCGGATTGGGCACGCCCGGTCTGATGTGGGGATTTCTCGCCGGCGCGCTTGTATCCTGCTCCAGCCTGGCGTTGCGCTTCTCTTTGGTGTCGCGCCGCGCGGTCTGGCGGTATTGAATTGGCGCCGACACGGTCCCGGGCTGGCGCCCGCCATCGTTTCGCAGTAAATTTACAGGCGAATCGGGGGCCGTCGGATAGCGTGCCAAAGCCAAAAATGATGATCTTTCGCTTTGTATGCGGCTTGCAGCGCGGGCTGTGCGGCGCGCTGTTGGCGGGTGTTCTCACCGTTGCGGCGGCGTGCGGAGTCAGCGGACCGGAGGTTGAAAGCGGCTCGCGCGCCGACCGTGTATTTGTCATGGCGGCGGAAGGCGATTCGACGGCACAAACGGCACTGGGCCTGCTTTACGAGCGTGGCATCGGCATCGCGCGCGATCTGGCGCTGGCTTTGGTGTGGTACCGCCGCGCCGCCGCTCAGGGCGACGCCCTGGCCGAATTCCATATTGGCTCCCTCTATGAGCGCGGCGAGGGTGTTGCGGTTGACTATGGCGAAGCCGCCAAATGGTATCGACGCGCCGCCGAAAAAGGCAATGAATCGGCGCAGGCCGCGCTCGCTTATCTTTATGACCGCGGCCTCGGCGTTGACCGGGACTTCGCCGAGGCGGAGGCGCTCTACGGCCAAGCCTCGGCAAGTTGGGTCGAGGACGAGAATTTTCCGGCGGAGGCGACATTTGCCACCGGGCGGGAAAGCGTTGCCTTGGCCAGCCCCAGTATTCTCAGCACACCGCTTGGCGAGCGCCGGGCGGAGTTCGTTGCCGGCAAGGAAGAAGAGCCGGCAATCGAGATCGATCTCGCCGCTCTCGATGACGCGCCCGAGCCGCCCCTGGCCGCGATAATATTCGATGGACCCGAGCCGATTGCCGGAAGAGGTGAGAACTTCCCCCTGGCTTCGCAGCCGCTGACGCCGCCCGAGCTAGCCCGCGTTCCCGATTTGGATAATCCGCCCGGCAATGTGCCGATCGGCGCCATTGATGTGGCGGAAAGCCTCAAGCTCCTGCCGACCCGGCCCAAACCCCTTCCGCCCGCCCGCCTGCCGCCGCCCGAGGATTTGCCGGAAGTGCGTCTGCAATCTCCCGCAGGCGATAGTACCGGCGAAGATGAGGACCTGTTGATCGCCGCCCAGCCCGGGCCGGAAAGAAAAATTCTCTTGGTTGAGGACTTGCTCGATGAAGAGGCCGCGCCTGCCGAAGCGCCGGCGATCGCCCGGGTTGAGGCAGTGGTGGTGGACAACGCCTACAGTCTCGATGCAGCGCTTCAAGCAGAGGCGGCGGAGCTCGATACCGAACCCACCCTGTCAACGGAAGTGTCGGTGGTTGCGCAAACCGAGACGGTCCCAGAGAACGCTGAGACGGTCATGGAGAAAAAGATTGCCAGCCTCGACGCGGAGGCGGCGGAATTCGATGCGACGGGCGCGGCGGAGGCGGAAGAAGATATCTTGCCGCCGTTGCCGCCGGAGCCGGAAATTTTCCTCATCAGCCTCGCCACATACGAGAGCGAAGCAGAGGCTCTGGAGGCGTGGGAAATGATAAGCGAAACCCATGCCGGCTTGTTACGTAAACTGCCATTCGTATTGCAGCCCATCGAAATGGAGGCTGGTGGCGAAGAGGGGGCCGGCCAATATGTCGAGCTAATCGTTGGACCGCTCGATAGCCCGCTGAAATCGCGCACCCTCTGTGCCGCCTTGCGCGCTCATAAGCATGTCTGCCGGACGATAGAAAAGTAGCGCTGGCGCGCTATGTTTCGTCCTCTCCCGTCCGGGAGAGGATTTTTAGCGTTTGCGGCAGGCGGCTTTCGCCGGGCATATTTACGCCGAAATGACTTCAATCGAGAAAATCGGCATTGTCGGCGCGGGCGCCTGGGGGACGGCGCTGGCGGCGGCGGCGGCGCGGGCCGGGCGCACTGTTACGCTTTGGGCGCGCGAGCAAGATGTTGTGGCTTCGATCAATGGCACGCGGGAGAATGCGCGTTTTCTGCCCGGCATCGCGCTTGATGCCGCCATCACGGCGAGCGGCGATGCGACGGCGCTCGGCTCGGCTAATCTCATCCTTCTGGCTACACCGGCCCAGCATCTGCGTGCCACTGCGGCTGATTTTGCCGGTCATATTAGCGGCACCGTGCCGCTGGTGATCTGCGCCAAAGGCGTCGAACTTGAAAGCGGCGCCCTGATGAGCGAGGTGGTGCGCGAGGCGGCGGGCGATCGGCCGCTCGCCGTTCTCTCCGGCCCGACCTTTGCGCATGAAGTGGCACGCGGTCTGCCCAGCGCCGTGACCTTGGCTTGTGCGGATAATGTGCTCGGCGAGGCGATAGCGGCGGCGCTCGGCGGGGCGACCTTCCGGCCGTATCTCACCGACGACATGACCGGTACACAAATCGGCGGAGCGCTGAAGAATGTCATGGCCATTGCCGCCGGAATCGCCATTGGCCGGGGGCTCGGTGAAAATGCGCGCGCCGCCATCATGACCCGGGGCTTCGCCGAAATGGTGCGTCTCGCGCTGGCCAAGGGCGCCAGGCTGGAAACCTTGGCCGGGCTCTCGGGCCTGGGCGATTTGGTACTGACCTGTTCGAGCGTCCAGTCGCGTAATTTTTCGCTTGGTGTAGCGCTTGGCGAGGGCGCGCCTTTGGCGGATATTCTCGGCGCGCGCGAGAGCGTGGCCGAAGGTGTGACCAGTGCCCCGGCGATGGTTGCGCTGGGCAAAAAACTGGCCATCGATCTGCCTATTGCCGAGGCCGTGGACGCGGTGTTGCATCAGGGCGCCGATATTTCTGAAACCATCGCCGCGCTACTCTCCCGCCCCTTCCGCCCCGAATTTTAAGCGATCAGTGGCGCGCTCTGCCCGGCGCGGCTAGAGTGCGCAGGCGCGGATGACAAGGAAGTAAACAACGGGGAGTACGAAGGTGGCGGATTGGCTTTTCAAGAGTGAACCGGGGCGTGGTCGTGGGACGACTAGGTGAAGAAAGGTGCGTGCGAGTGGGACGGCGTGCGCAACCGTCAGGCCAACAATAATATGGAAGCGATGAAGATCGGTGACCGCGGGTTCTTCTATCACTCGGTCAACGAGAAACAGATCGTCGGCGTGGTGGAAATTGTGAAAGAGCATTATCCCGACCACACCGATGCGAAAGGCGTCTTCGGCATGGTCGACGTCAAGGCTTTGATGCCGGTCAAAACGCCCGTGACGCTGGCCGAGATCAAATCCCATCCCGATCTGTCCGAGATGTTGCTGGTGCGCCATTCGCGCCTTTCCGTCAGCCCTGTCGGTGCCAGGGAATGGAAAATCATTTGCCGGATGGCTGGAATCAAGGCGTGACGGGCGGCTCGCGCACGATCCTTTGCCGCCTCGCGGATATTCCCGATGGTGACAGCAAAGGCTTCGAAATTGGTGAAGGGCCGCAGGCGTTAGAGTTTTTTATCGTTCGCAAGGGTGAACGCATCTACGCCTACGAGAATGATTGCCCGCATACCGGCGGGCCGCTCGACTGGATGGAGGACCGCTTTATCGACAAGGAAAGCGGTCATATTCTTTGCGCCACGCACGGCGCCCTGTTTCGCATTGAGACCGGGCAATGCCTGGCCGGCCCTTGCACCGGTGAATGGCTGCGTGCGTTGCGGGTCGTAATCGACGGTGAGGACATCGTACTGGCGAGTTGAGCCCCGATTAAAGGGGAAAGGCCATGCGAAAGCTCATGCTTTCGATAACGTCGATGCCGTCGCCGTCGCGCTGGTGGCTGAGATTGACCGTCGCGCCATCCTGGAAGGTGTAGTGCAGCAATAATTGCCGAAGGCGCGGCTTGTCCACCGACTCATCCGGATCGTTCGCTTCTGCATCCCGCCCGCTATAGGTCAGCGACAAGTTCCATGGGCCGTGATCTCCCGCCACCCCGAAGGTGAGATAGCGCCATTCTGTCTGAGCGTCGCCGTCATCGTCAAAGTGGGAATACTCCAAAAAGGGGGCCAATCTCCTCATACTCACTGGCAAATTCGACCGAGAAGGCGTTCGGCACGAGTTCCGGGCTGACGCCGAAAGACGGCGAATAGTTGCTGACCGACAATGACAGACTTTTTTTTGATAATGCAGGGAAAGGCCATCGACATGTCCGTCACCGGAACTGGTGGCCCAATATTCCGGTGCATTGGCGTGCTCTGCCATGATTGTGCCGTCTATTTGCGTGTCGGAATTAGCCGGATTCGCCAAACCGGTGCCGGCACTCAGCGCAGTGGCGAGCAGTGGTATGGCGAAGAGCGGTATCAAACGCATTTCACGTCCGTCCCAAGGCAAAATTGCGGCTTATCCTGTTGTCTGAATAAGCGTATCGGCTATTTGGTTACTTGCCTATTAACCATACTCACTGTTTCCCACTGCACGAAGCCCAGATACGAGGCGGTCAGCCCTTCCTATTTTGGCCGCTCTGCCCGGCACTTGCCCGGTCCTGGCAATGGTCCGATAATCCCGTCCGGAAACTGGCCTTTGCGGCCATGATAAACTAGCCCTCGCGGGCTATGATATTGCACATACCGGCAGCTTGGAGCGTCACATGATTCCGCACGAAAACGAGATTTTTCCCGTCACCCCCGAACTGGTCGAGGCGGCGCATTGCGATACGGCGGCGTACAAGGAAATGTACGCCCGCTCGATCGACGATCCGGATGGCTTTTGGGCCGAGCAAGCGGAAACGCTCGATTGGTCGCAGCGTTGGACAACGGTCAAGCAATCCCAGTTTGGGCCCGAGGCGAATATTCGTTGGTTCGAGGGCGGCAAGATCAATGTCAGCGCAAATTGCATCGACCGCCACCTCGCGACGCGCGGCGATCAGATCGCTATCCTCTGGGAGGGTGACGATCCGAACGATTCGAAGGCCATCAGCTACCGCGAGCTGCACGAGCAGGTCTGCCGCATGGCCAATGTGTTGAAGGCACGCGGCGTGCAAAAGGGTGACCGGGTCACCATCTATATGCCGATGATCCCCGAGGCGGCTTACGCCATGCTCGCATGCACCCGCATTGGTGCCGTGCATTCCGTGGTGTTCGGCGGCTTCTCGCCCGATTCGCTGGCCGATCGCATCCATGATTGCGACAGCAACTGCGTCATTACCGCCGATGAAGGCGTGCGTGGCGGCAAACCGATCCCGCTCAAAGCGAACACCGACAAGGCGCTGGAGCGAAGCCTGAGCGTCAAATCCGTGATTGTCATCAAGCGCACCGGCGGCGATATCGATTGGCTCGAGGGGCGCGATGTCTGGTATCACGAGGCGGCTGCCGCCGTCTCGGCCGATTGCGATGCTGAGGTGATGGACGCCGAGGATCCGCTTTTCATCCTCTATACCTCTGGCTCGACCGGCAAACCGAAGGGCGTATTGCACTCGACCGCCGGCTATCTGCTCTTCGCCTCGCTCACCCACAAATATGTTTTCGATTATCACGACGGCGATATCTATTGGTGCACGGCAGATGTCGGCTGGGTCACCGGGCACAGTTATATTGTCTATGGT
>PVBE010211072.1_pt1 | contig 22409 bp, 22 predicted proteins | sample 1631181 | NCBI WGS metagenome assembly PVBE01 (sample SAMN08397723, study PRJNA350692) | Marine metagenome, whole genome shotgun sequencing project. | isolation source: water | place: Pacific Ocean | collected 2012-04 | reverse complement strand
CTCGGCCCCCGCCTCCGCGGCTTTGTTGAGCAGGTCACAGCCGGTCAGGCCCAGCACGGCAAACAGAATCAGGAATCGCACTACATCCTCCCGAGGCAAGCGTCGCTTCGACGCGAGCGCCCTTCGCTTATTCGTCCACACCGCCCGGGTTCTTCACCGCCGAGCCGCGCGCCAGTTCCACCGGGTACTTCCGCTCGAGCCCATCGAGCTTGTCCTGAGCCGCCGCTGCGAGATCGATCCCGGCCTCGCGCGCGAAATTCAACAGGGAGATGAACACGTCCGCCACCTCCTCACGTACGCGCCCTGCGTCGGGCGTCCCCGCGCCGGGCGGATGCGGCCCCGGACCCTCCCGCGTCCACATGTACAGCTCGAGCAGCTCGCTGGCCTCGACCGAGAGGCAGACGGCCAGGTTCTTTGGTGAGTGGAAGGGCCTCCATTCACGGGCCTCCACGAAATCTTCGAGTCGCTCCGCGACCGCGTCGTACGGGTGTTTCAGCACTTTCTCCGGTTTTTTTTGACGCGCTGCGTAAGAATCGACGTACCAGCTGGTACTGAGAGTAGCAGATGGCCGCTGGCGGGCCGCAATGCCCCCTGGAGCTTCGACGAAGTCTCCCCATGGCGAGCCCCGGGCAACCGGGGCGGACCGTCTTCGACGAAGCGAGAGAATCCGAGTCGGCAACCCCCCGGAGTCGACACGGGCTTTTTTCCAGGGGGTTTTGAGGCCCGCCAACGAGTCATCGCAGACCGCGATGCCTGCTGGAGCCCGATTCGACGAACTCCCCCCGCCGTAGGCGGTCGTCGAGCCGGGCATGCGCTGCCGCCCCAACATTCAGCACCCCCGGACACCACCCGGGGCGGGGCGCTCTCCAGCCGGCATCGGGGTTTGCGGTAAGCCCCGCTACGTAGAGACGTCCGCATCTTCCGTGCCGGCTCCCCCCGGACGGCGGTAGGTGCGGTCGTGTCGCGTGGCCTTCGTTTTGGCTGTGATCTGCAGAAGGCGCTGCAGAAGGCCATGGACGGTCAGCCGCCCTGATCGAGGTACCGCCGCGCGTTGTCCCGGTAGTGGACCCATGCGTGCGCGATCCAGTCCGTGTCCTTCGCGCTCACCGGACGCACCACGCGATACGGATTGCCGTACACCATCGACCCGGGCGGGATGATCTTCCGCGGCGGGATCAGCGTGCCGGCGCCGATGTAGCTGCCCGCGCCGACGACGACGTGGTCCATCACGAGCGAGCCCATCCCGATGAGGCAGTCGTCCTCGATCGTGCAGCCATGCAGGATCGTGTTGTGCCCCACCGTGACGCGCGCGCCGACGATCGTGACGGTCTGGCCGCCGGTCATGTGCAGCGTGCACCCGTCCTGGATGTTGGTGCCCTCGCCGACCACGATCCGCCCCTCGTCGCCGCGCAGCGTGGCGTTGGGCCAGATGCTGCAATCCGCGCCGATGGTGACGTCGCCGATCACCACCGCCGAGGCGTGCACGAAGGCCGTCGCGTCTATCTCCGGCATCAGGTCGTCGAGCCGCTCGACCACGGTTCCTCCTTGCGCTCTCGGGCTGCGTTCCTATAGTCCGCGCGACGAATCCGCCACAAGGAGCGCCAAAGTGGGCACGCAGACCGAGAGCTATAACTTCAAGTCCGAGGCGCAGCAGCTCCTCGATCTGATGATTCACTCGCTGTACTCGAACAAGGAGATCTTCCTGCGCGAGCTGGTGTCGAACGCCTCCGACGCGCTCGACAAGCTCCGCTTCGAGGCGCTGACCGACAAGTCGCTGCGCGACGACGACACGGCGCTGCGAGTCCGCATCTCCACCGACGCCGAGGCCCGCACGCTCTCGGTCGACGACAACGGCATCGGCATGAGCCGCGAGGACGCGATCGAGCACCTCGGGACCATCGCGCGCTCGGGGACCAAGGAGTTCGCCGCGCGCCTGGCCGACGCCGAGGGCACCGAGGCTGACCCGGAGTCGCTGATTGGCCAGTTCGGCGTGGGCTTCTACTCCACGTTCATGGCGGCCAGCGAGGTCACCGTCACGACTCGCCGCGCCGGCGAAGAGTCCGCCACGCTGTGGCGCTCCACGGGCGACGGCACCTTCGAGGTGGGCGACGCCGAGCGCGAGACCGCCGGCACCACGGTGACGCTGAAGCTGCGCGACGCCGACCCTGACAACGGCCTGCCGGACTTCACCGAAGAGTGGACCGTCAAGGGCACGATCAAGCGCTACTCGGACTTCGTGACGTACCCGATCGAGCTGCGCACCGAGCGCACCGAGCCGAAGGTCGACGAAGAGGGCGAGGAGATCGAGGGCGCCGAGCCCGAGACCATCGTAGAGTGGACGACCGTCAACTCGATGAAGGCCATCTGGACCCGCAGCGCGAGCGACGTCACTGACGAGGAGTACGCGGAGTTCTACAAGCACATCGCCCACGACTGGGAGCCGCCCTTCGAGCGGATCTCCTTCTCGGGCGAGGGCGCCTTCACCTACAGCGCGCTGCTGTTCATCCCGGACCGCGCGCCCTTCGACCTCTTCTACCGCGACCAGAAGTACGGCCTGCAGCTGTACGTGAACCGGGTCCTCATCCAGGAGCGCTGCGAGGATCTCCTGCCCGAGTGGCTTCGCTTCGTGCGCGGCGTCGTCGACTCGCCCGACCTGTCACTCAACGTGTCGCGCGAGATCCTCCAGAACGACCGCCGCGTGGGCGCGATCCGCAAGCGCGTGGTCAAGAAGGTGGTCGACACGCTCGCCAAGGTTCAGAAGGACGACCGCGAGCGCTACGCGAGCTTCTGGGAAAAGTACGGCCGGGTCCTCAAGGAGGGCACGGCGGACACGACCTTCGGCGAGAAGATCCACCCGCTGCTGTGGTTCCAGTCGTCTGCGGACGACACGGCGCTCACCTCACTCGCCGAGTACGTCGAGCGCATGAAGGACGGCCAGGAGGCGATCTACTTCGTCACCGGCGAGTCGCGCGCGGCCGTCTCCCGGTCGCCGCACATCGAGGCCTTCGCGGCGAAGGGGTACGAGGTGCTCTACCTCACCGACCCCATCGACGAGATCATGGTCGGGCACCTCGGCGAGTTCGACGGCAAGCCCCTGCGCTCCGTCGGCAAGGGCGAGGTCGAGCTCGGCACCGATGAAGAGAAGAAGGAGGCGGAGGAGGCGCGCGCGGAGAAGCAGATCGAGCACGAGGCGCTGCTCGGCGCCGTCCAGACCGCGCTCGACGAGCACGTCAAGGAGGTCCGGCTGTCGAGTCGGCTCACCGAGTCCGCCGTCTGTCTGGTCGGGGAGGAGCACGACATGAGCCCCCAGCTCCAGCGCCTCCTCAAGCAGCACAACCAGGACGCGCCGGACGTCAAGCGCATCCTCGAGATCAACCCCGACCACCCGGTGCTCGCGACGCTCCAGGCCGTGTACGACGATGACCCCGACTCGGTGCGCGTCGGCGAGTACGCCAAGCTGCTGCACGGTCAGGCGCTGCTCACCGAGGGCTCGCCTGTGCCGGATCCGGTCGAGTTCAGCCGCCTGGTCGCAGACCTCATGGTTCGTGGCTGAGTTCGTCCTCGCGGGGCGGCGCGTCGTCGTGACCGGCGCCAGCCGCGGCCTCGGCTACGCGATCGCCCGTCGTCTCTCCGAGGAGGGCGCCCGGGTGGCCGCCTGCGCCCGCTCGGCCGAGGGGCTCGCCGCGCTGAGCGAGGCCTGCGGTGGGATCGACACCGCCGCCTTCGACCTGCGCGACACCGATGCCCTGCGCGCCTTCCTGCGCGAGGTCGGCCCGGTCGACGCCCTCGTCAACAACGCGGGGGTCGGCTGGTACAAGCCGCTGGTCGAGACCACCCCCGAAGAGCTCGACGCCACCCTCGACGTGAACCTGCGCGCGCTGATGCATGCCTGTCACGCCGTGCTGCCGTCGATGCTCGAGCGGAGCGGCGGGTACATCGTGAACATCGCCAGCGACCTCGCGCGCCGGCCGCTCGCGCAGATGGCGGCGTACGTCGCGGCCAAGCACGGCGTGCTCGGCTTCGGCGCGTCTCTGCTGCGCGAGGTGAAAGACCACGGCGTCCGCGTGACGACGATCCTCCCGGGCATTGTCGACACGTACTTCGGCGGCGGCCAGCCCGGGCGCGACGTTGCAGGCGCCCTCAGACCCGAGGCGGTGGCGGACGCGGTGCTGCACGTGCTCACGCTGCCGGACGAGGTGGTCGTGGACGAGTTGACGCTGCACCCCCTGGGACAGGCATTCTGATGCCGTGCTTCGCCCGCTCGCGCTGCTGATCCCGCTCGTCTTCGTCGGTTGCGACGACGACGATGACGCCGCCACCCCCGACGACCTGGGCGCACCGGACCTCGCCGTCACCACCGACGGCGGCGCCGACCTGCCCGACGGACCGCTGCCCGACGCCGCCCCTCCGCCCGCAGGCGAGGTCTCGCTCAACGAGGTCGACTGCCGCGGGCGCGACTGGGTCGAGGTGGTCAACCTCGGGCGCGGGCGCGCCGACCTGACGGGGTGGACGATCTCCGACGCCGCGGTTGGGCCCGGTCACACGCTCACCTCGACGCTCCCGGCCAACCGCTTCCTGCGCGTGCGGCAGCAGACCCGCGACGACGACGGTTTCGAGTTCGGCATCGCGTGCGGGGCCGACACGGTCTACCTGCGCGACGCGGCCGGCGAGGTCGTCGACTCGGTGGAGGTGCCGCTGCTGCTGCCGGACCTCACCTGGGGTCGGCTGCCCGACGGGACGGGAGCGTGGGCCGAGACCGAGCCGACACCCGGCGCCGCGAACCGGGCCCACGTCGACCCATCGGTCGCGCTCTACGACCCCGCGAACCTGGTGCAGATCGATCTGGTGGCGGAGCCGGAGGCCATCGAGCAACTGCGCGAGGCGCCGCGCGAGTACGTGCCCGTCCAGGTGCGGGTGGCCGACGACGCGGGACTCACCGGGCCGATCTCCGCGGGGCTTCGCATCAAGGGGCGCGCGGGCAGCTTCCGCTCGCTCGACCAGAAGCCGGCTTTCAAGCTGAAGTTCGACTTCGTGCAGGACGGCCAGCGCTTCCGCGGCCTCAAGCGGCTGACGCTCAACAACCTCGTGCAGGATCCGTCGATGCTCCACGAGTGGGTCGCCTACACCATCTTCCGCGCCCTCGACGTGCCGGCCCCGCGCATCGGCTACGTCTACCTGACGCTCAACGGCCAGCCGTACGGGCTCTACGCGAATATCGAGACACCGGACGACGTGTTCCTCGATCGCTGGTTCCCATCGACGCACCACCTCTACGAAGGCGCGTATGGGCAGGACCTCTTCGAGGGGCACGTCGGCAACCTCGAGGTCGATGAGGGCAGCGAGGCCGACCGCGACGACCTCGAGGCGCTGGTCGAGGCGCTCGACGACCACGAGGAAGGTGGGTTCTACGCGGCGTCGGCGGACCTCGTGGATTGGCCGCGCGTGCTGCGGATGATGGCCGCCGAGGTCTACACCGGCCATTGGGACGGCTACGCCCCGTCCCGCAACAACTACTACTTCCACTTCGACGCGGACGGGCGGCTCACCGTGCTCCCGTGGGGGACCGACCAGACCTTCGAGGCGCGGCTCGGGCTGCACGACGGGCGCGGCCGGTTGATGGAGGTCTGCATGGCGGACCGCGACTGCCGGAGCGCCTACGACGAGGCGCTCGGCGAGGTCGCGGACACCGTCGCGATGCTGGACCTGCCGCCCCTGATTCGCGGGCTGGCGAGGCACCTTCGGCCCTGGGCGGAGCAGGATCCGAGGCGGGCCTACGACATGCGCCAGGTAGACAACCACGTCGACCGCACCATCGAGTTCCTGATCGATCGGGCGGGAGATGTCGCCGAGCTGCTGGCCTGCCTGCGCGGGCCGGCCGCCGACGCAGACGGGGACGGATTCCTCTGCGACGCCGACTGCGACAACGGCGACCCGAACACCTATCCGGGCGCGCCCGAGGTGTGCGGCGACCGGCGCGACCAGGACTGCAACGGCTACGTCGACGACGGCTTCGACTGCCCCGATTGCCGGGAGCACTTTCGGGGACCCCACCGCTACCTCGTGTGCCCGACGCCGCGCAGCTACGACGAGATGCGGCTCCACTGCAACGAGGAGGGCGCGGAGCCGGCCAAGGTCGACAGCGAAGCCGAGGCGGTCTGGCTGCATCGCACGGCTGTCGAGCTCGCGCGCCAGGACTATTGGCTTGGGGCCAGCGACGCGGAAGACGAGGGCCGCTGGCGGTGGTGGGACGGCACGCCGCTCGAGTTCACGCGCTGGGACGAAGGCGAGCCCAACAACGCCGGCGAGCAGGATTGCCTGCACATCCGCGCGAATGGCGGCCGCTGGAACGACCGCAATTGCGAGGCCCGCCAGGGGGTGCTCTGCGAGGACGAGTGCGCCCCGGGCGAAGACGCCGACGGCGACGGCTTCGAGCGTTGCGGGCTCGATTGCGACGACGGCGACCCCGCCGTGGGCCCGGGCGCCGAGGAGGTCTGCGACGGCGTCGACAACGACTGCAACGGCCGCGTCGACGACCTGCCCGACTGCATTTGCATCGAGGTCATGCGCGACGAGCGCCGCTACCTCGTGTGCCCGGAGCCGCGCCCCTGGGCCGAGGCGCGCGAGATCTGCCAGAGCGTCGACGCCGACCTCGCCGTGCTCGACGACGAAGCCGAAGCGGAGTGGCTCTTCGAGCAGGCCATCCGCATCCAGCGCCAGGACTACTACTTCGGCCTCACCGACCGTGCCGAGGAGGGCACCTTCGTCTGGGTCGACGGCACCCCGCTCAGCTACGAGAACTGGCACGAGGGCGAGCCCAACGACGCCGGCGGCAACGAGGATTGCGCCCACTTCTGGGGCGCCGGCGGCCTCTGGAACGACATCCCATGCGGCTTCGAACTCGGCTTCCTCTGCGAAGAGGTCTAGTCCTCTCGGTCGAGCGCGTCCTGGATGAAGGCCTTCTCGACGGAGCGGTAATCCGCCTCCGCGTCGAGGCGCGCGAGCACCGAGTAGAAGCCGAATTGCAGCCGGTTGATGAAGAGGATGCCCGGCGGGAGCGGCACGAAGTCGTCCCCGGTGCCCTTCCGGAACTCCCCGATCATCGACTTGAACCCGTCCACCAGCTCCGACGAGTAGGCCCGCGTGACGTGGAACGGCGACTCGAAGAGCGTCCGGAAGCATCCATCGACGTACTCGAGCGCCGCCTCCTCGTAGCGCCCGCCGCGCAGATGCAGCATCTCGCGGGCCGCCTGGTGGAAGGCGTCGCGATCCTCCCGGTGCGCCGCGTGGTGCATACGCGCCGCGCTCTGGCGCCGGGCTCCCTCGATCGGCTGGACGCAGCCGAAGTCGAGGAAGGTCACCTGACCATCGGGCTGGAAGAGGTAATTGCCAGGATGCGGGTCGGCGTTGAAGACCCCGCCGACCAGGTTCGCCTTGTAGACGAAGCGCCACAGCGTCTCGCACCACGCGCTCCGGTCCGCCGCCGGCGCAGCGCACGCGGCGTCGAAGTCGAGGCCCTCCGCGAACTCCGTGGTGAGCACGCTGCGCGTCGAGCAATCGCCGATGACCGCCGGGATGCGGATGTGCGGTTCGCCCGCGTGGATGCGGATGAAGGTGCGCTGCCGCTCGGCTTCGAGGGCGTAGTCGAGCTCCTCGCGGAACCGCTGCTTGATCTCCATCAGCATCCGCTTCGACTCGAAGCGCCGCATGCCCACCGTGCTGAGCGCCATCTCGATGAGCCCGGCGTTGCTCAGATCGGACTCCATCGCCTCGACGATGCCGGGGTGCTGCACCTTGACCGCCACCTTGCGCCCGTCGTGCAGCCGCGCCGCGTGGACCTGGCCGATGGAGGCGCTGGCGATGGGCGTCCACTCGAACTCGGCGAAGTGGGCCTCGACCGAGTCGAGCTCTTGCTCGAGCGCCCGCCGGATCGACTCCGCTGACGAGGTGGGCGTCGCCGCGCGCAGCTTCGCCATGCCTTTTTCGTAGTTGTCGCGGTGTTGCTCGGGGATGACGCCGTCGACGTAGCTCGCCATCTGCCCGACCTTCGTCGCGAGCCCGCGCAGCTGGCCGAGGGCCGCCGCCGTCTTCGTCGCCGCGAGCGCAGAATCCTTCGAGCGCAGCAGCGAGCCCGCCGTGCGCGCCCCGGCGCCCGCGAGCCGAGCGAGCCGGCCGAGGCGACCCTTCGGGAGCTTGCGCTCGTCCATCAGAGGGCTCGCCGAACGAGCTCTGCGGCTGCGTCGAGCCAGGTGGGGTGCGCGTTGAGCGACGGCACCAGCTCCAGCGCCTCGCCTCCGGCCGCGACGAAGTCCTCCGCCGCGCGGATGCCGATCTCCTCCAGCGTCTCGAGGCAGTCGGCGGTGAACGCCGGGCAGAAGACGGCCATCCGCTTCACGCCGCGCCGCGCGAGCTCGATGATGACCTCGTCGGTGTACGGCCGGATCCACGGGGTGCGCCCGAGCCGCGACTGGAAGCTCACCGACCACGACTCGAGCTAGAGCCGTGCCGCGAGGGCGCGAGCCGTCACGTAGCATTGCGCGCGGTAGCAGTTGCGGTTGGCGTCCGTGAGCGCGTCGCAGCACCCCGGCGAGACCAGGCAATGCCCACCGGTCTCGTCGGACTTCCGAATGTGCCGCTCGGGCAACCCGTGGAAGCTGAACAGCACGTGGTCCGGCTCGAGCGCCTCGAGCACCGGGCGGCCCACGTCCGCGAAGGCGCCGATGAAGCCGTCGTCCTCGTAGAAGGGCGGCACCACCGAGATCGCCGGCGTGTTCCACAGCTCCGACAGCGAGTCGTACACCGCCTGGAGTGCCGTGCCGGTCGAGCTCGCCGCGTATTGCGGATACACCGGGAAGACGGCGATCTCGTCACACCCCGCGGCGCGCAGCTTCGCCACGCCCTCCGCCAGCGACGGCTTCCCGTAGCGCATCGCGCAGGTGACCACGACATCCTCGCCGAGCCGCGCCACCAACCCCTCCACCAGCGCGCGCGTCTGCACGAGCAGGGGCGAGCCCTCCCCGGTCCAGATCTTCTCGTACGCCTCCGCCGACTTCTTCGGGCGGAACGGCAGGATGAAGAGGTTGAGCAGCAACCAACGCCCGACCGGGTTGATGTCGATCACCCGCGGATCGCTCAGGAACTGCCGCAGATAGCGTCGCACATCGCCCGGGTCGGTGCTGTCCGGCGAGCCAACGTTAACAACAAGGACCCCGCGACTCACAGCGGTGCCCACGCAGGTTGATCACGCCTCGCTTGCCCGGCGCGACGATGCCGGCGTTGCACCTCCTCGACGTGCCCCTGGCACGCCTTCGTCAGCGCGCCTTGGCATCGCCGCGCCGGCCGGCGCGATCCGTATTCAACCTGCGCGGTTACCGCTGTCACTGCGCGCCGAGCTGGCTCAGCAGAAACAGGTACGTCTCGACGTACTCGGCGGTGATCGCGCGCGTCGCCTTGCCGGCGCCGTGCCCGGCTGCCCGCTCGAAGCGCATCAGGATCGGCTGGTCGCCAGCGTTCGCCTCTTGCAGTCGCGCCACGAACTTCGCGGTGTGCACCCAGCTGACGCGCGTGTCGTTCTCGGCCGCAGAAGCCAGCACCGCCGGGTAGCGCACCCCGTCGACCACCTGGTGGTAGGGCGAATACGCCCACAGGAAGCCCACCTGCTTCGGGTCGTCGGCCGAGCCGTACTCGTCGACCCACAGCTCCGCCGGCGGGAATTTGTGGTAGCGCACCATGTCGTGCAGCCCGACCTTCGCGACGCCGGCGCGGAACAGGTGCGGGACGCGCGTCACCGCGGCGCCGACCAGAAGCCCGCCATTGCTGCCCCCGATCACGCCGAGCCGGTCTGGCTGCGTGTAGCCCTCGCGGTGCAGATAGCGCATCGCGTACTCGAAGTCGGAGAAGACCTGGAACTTGCGGTCGAGCATGCCCGCCTGGTGCCAGGCCTCACCCTTCTCGGCGCCGCCGCGCAGATTCGCCACCGCGTAGACGCCGCCCTGCTCGAGCCAGAACAGCACGTTGCGGGCGAACCCCGGCGTGAGGCTCACGGTGAAGCCGCCGTACCCGTAGAGCAGCAACTTGTGCGAGCCGTCGCGCTTGAGGTCTTTGCGATGGATCACGAACATCGGCACGAGCGTGCCGTCGTAGCTCGGGTACTCCACCTGCTCGACCGTGTAGGCGCTCGCGTCGAAGTCGCTTTCGACCTGCAGCAGCGTGTCGAGCTTCGGCGCCTTCCCATCCGCCTGCCCCTGGAGCAGCGTCGGCGGGTAGAAGACCGAGTCGAAGCCCACCAGCACGCGCGGGTCGTCGTGCTCCGCGGCCAGCGAACGCACGGAGCCCTTCACCGGCAGCGGCACATCGGTCTTGGCGCTCCCGTCCCGCTTCTGCCACGTGATGCGTCCGGCGGCGTTCACGAGGTGCTGTGTCAGCAGCCCACCGGGCGTCAGCGAGAAGGTCTCGAGCGGCCACTCGTCCTGTGCGACGACCTCGATCCAGTCCTTCTGGGTCGGCTTGCCCGGCACGAACTTCACCACCCGCCCGCGCGGCGTGTCGTGGGTCGTGCTCATCCAGAAGTGACCGTCGGCCAGCACCGGCACCGAGAAGACGCCCTCCGACTCCGGCGCCACGTCGGTCCACGTCTGCGTCGACCGGTCGAGGATGTGCAGCGTGCTGTTCGACCAGCTCACGTAGCGCACCACCGACAGATAGCGGCCATCGTCGCTCAGCCAGAGCGTCGGCCAGTCCGCGCGGTCGGTGAGCCGCTCGGGACCCATCACGCGCTCGTCCTTCGCCGGATCGGCGCCCAGCGCATGAAAGTACACGTGGCGGTCGTACGCTTCGCGCCCCGGGTTTCGCGTGTAGTAGAAGCCGCCGCCATTTGGCAGCCACGACAGCGTGCACGCCCGGGTGTGTGGGATCTCGTCGTCGAGATGCGCGCCGGTCGCCACCTCGATGATCCGCAGTGTGCTGACCTCGTCGCCGTCGCGCGACAGCCCGTACGCCACCAGCGCCCCGTCGTGGGACGGGAAGTACCAGTCGAGCGTCACCTGCCCGCTGGCGTCGATGCGGTTCGGATCCACCAGCGGCAACGGCTCGGCGTCGCCCCGCTTCACGTAGAGCGCGCCCTGCTGCTGGTCGCCGCTCTTCCGGTTGAAGAAGATGTTGGGTCCCGCGAACGACGGCCCGCCGACGAAGCCGATGCGGAACAGCTCGGTCAGCCGCTTCTCCACCTCGGGCCGCGCCTGCTTCGCCATGTAGGCGTCGGTCTGCCCGTTCTGCGCGTCCACCCACTCGCCCGCGTTCTTCATCGACTCGAGCGGCCGGAAGGGGTCGCGTACGGTGTAGCCGTGCATCGTCTCGGACAGGTCTTCGCGCGGGGGTGGGGGCATCTTCGAGTCGGGCGGTGCGGCCAGGGTCAACACGGGGAGGAGCAGCAAGAGGGTACGTTGCACGACGGTCTCCGCTTCTGCTTTCGGCGCAATCTGGGCGAACGCGGGCGCTGGGTCAACCCCGCGCACCCGGTATACTCCGGTGATGTACGACTACGACCTCGTCGTCATCGGCGCCGGATCGGGTGGCGTGCGCGCGGGCCGGCTGGCCGCCGGGCGTGGGCTCCGCGTGGCGGTCATCGAGGGGCGGCACCTCGGTGGCACCTGCGTCAACGTCGGCTGCGTCCCGAAGAAGCTGATGGTGTACGCCTCGCATTTCTCCGACGACTTCCGCGACGCCACCGGCTTCGGCTGGACCGTGCCCACCGCCGCGTTCGAGTGGAACGAGCTGATCGCCGCCAAAGACGCGGAGATCACGCGTCTCAACGGCATCTACCGTCGTCTGCTGCACGGCGCCGGCGCCGAGGTCGTCGACGGTTGGGCCAGCGTCACCGGTCCGCACGCCGTCGAGGTCCGCTGCGCCGACGGTAGCGAGCGCACCCTGAAGGGCGAGCGCATCCTCGTCGCGGTCGGCGGCGCCCCGGTCCGGCCCGACATCCCCGGCGGCGAGCTCGCCCTCGTCTCCGACGACGTCTTCACGCTGCCCTCGCGTCCCAAGCGCCTCGTCGTGGTGGGCGGCGGCTACATCTCGGTCGAATTCGCCTGCATCTTCGCCGGCCTCGGCACGCAGGTGGACCTCGTCTACCGCGGCGCCCACTTCCTTCGCGGCTTCGACGACGACCTGCGTCACTTCGTCGCCGACGAGATGCGCAAGAAGGGGATCAGCCTCCACTTCAACGCGCGCGTCGAGTGCATCGAGTCGGAGGGCACCGACCGCGTGTGCACCCTCAACGGGGGCGAGACGCTGCTCACCGCCGACGCCGTCCTCTACGCGATCGGGCGACGACCCGCCACCAGCGGCCTCGGCCTCGAGGCGCTCGGCGTGGACCTCGACGAGAAGGGCGCGGTCAAGGTCCACACCCACTTCCAGTCGTCGGTCCCGAGCATCTTCGCGTTGGGCGACGTCACCGACCGCCTCAACCTCACGCCCGTCGCCCTCGCCGAGGCCGTCGCCTTCGTGCGCACCTGGTTCGACGGGCACCCGACGAACATGAAATACGAGAACGTGCCCACCGCGGTCTTCACTCAGCCGCCGCTCGCCACCGTCGGGCTCACCGAGGCCCAGGCGCGCTCACAGCACGACGACATCGAGGTCTACACCAGCGAGTTTCGGCCGATGAAGCACGCCCTCTCGGGCAGCGACGAGCGCACCTTCATGAAGCTCGTCGTCGACCGGACCACCGACCGGGTGCTCGGCGTGCACATGTGCGGCGCAGACGCGCCCGAGATCGTGCAGGGCCTGGCGGTGGCGCTCCAATGTGGCGCCACGAAGGCTCAATTCGACGCCACCATTGGGATTCATCCGACGGCCGCTGAAGAGTTCGTGACGATGCGCGAGCCGCGCGGGCGGAGCTGATCCGAGCTACAGGATCCAGGCGAGCAATCCGCCCAGCGCGACGCCCGCGGCCGCCCATCCCCAGACCATCTCACGCGCACCTCCGCTCGGCGGCGGCAGCTCGGTCGGGCCTTCGAAATAGGCCGGCTCGGGGGTCCGCTCGCCAGAAGGGGCGGGCGTCGGCGCGCGCGGCGCCGGGGTCTGGCCGTGGAACAGCCCGGCCAGATCGCCGCCCCCCTCGAACGCCTGCGCCCGGTCGAGCGCCGACAACAAGGCCGCGCCGTCCACGTAGCGGTGCGCGGGATCCTTCGCGAGGGCACGTCCGAGCACCGCCTCGACCTGCTGCCCGAACTCGGGCTTGGGCACCCGGTCGCGCGGCCTGATTGGGAGCGCGTGTTCGTGCAGCCAACGCACCCGTTCGATGGGGTCAGGGCTGACCCCCCTGGCGCGCTCGTCGTCCGCTGCGAACGGCGAGTGACCGGTCAGCAGATGGTAGGCGAGCACCCCGAGCGCGTAGACGTCGTCGGGTGCAGTCGCTCGCCCACCACGGACACGCTGCGGCGAGAGATACGCGAGCGGGCCGTTCAGGGTCAGCGGGATGCGCGCTTCGAGTCGTGCGGAGATGCCGGCGTCGGTGAGGACCACCCGCGCGTACCCGTCGCGCGCCGGCTGGACCATCACGTGCTCCGGGCGGACATCGCCATGCACCAGACCCTGCGCGTGCAGCGCCGCGAGCCCCTCGGCGACCGACGCCACGACCTGGAGCGCGCGGGCCGCAGGTGGGCGCCCTCCGTGGGCCTGCGCGTCGTCGAGGGTGTCGAGCGGGAGCCACTCCGTGACCAGATATGGGGTCCCGTCGGGCAGCGTCCCGAGCTCGTACGCCCGCTCCAGGTGGGGGTGTTCCACCATGCGTACGCGGTCCACGTGGCCATGCAGACGCTCGAGCGCCTCTGGCTCACGGGCCTCCGGCAACGTCAGCACCTTGAGCGCGCGGCGGCATCGGCCAACCCCCGGCGGCTCGGTCTCGTAGACGGTGCTGCGGGGCCCGGCATGACGCAGGGACAACACGCGGAAACGCCGCGCGACCACCTGGCCCATCAGGCCGTGGAGGTCACCCGGCTCCTCGATGCTTCGTTTCGATGACGCAGTCACTCCAAAGACAATCGGCGCGCGAGCCTTTCAGCTGCAGCCCGATCGCCAGGTTGTCCTTTCGGGTCGGCCAGAGCGAGGCGTCCAGCGGAGTCTCCGGCGGCTTTCACCGTGGTGCCGGCGGTCCCTTTCGGCCAGGTCGCCGCGTACGCGTCCCGATCGAGACAGAGCGCCTGGGTCGAGCCCAGGTCGAGGACCGAGCCTGCGCCGAGGCGCGTGTCGTTGACGACCGCGTCCGCGATCGTGAGCAGCTTCTCGGCGAGGTTCTCCACCGCGTCCGGCGCGACGGGGAAGACCTCCAGGTCGGCGCGTCCCACCGCACTCATCCCGCGGGTGCCCAACCAGAAGTGTCCGTCCGTGCCCTTCTCGCGAAGTACACGGACATTGCGTGCCACGGAGAAGCCGCGTCGACCGAGCGGCTCCCACTCCGCCCTCGGCCAGAACCGGTCGAGGTGCGGGTCGTACAGGTGCCCCTCGGTCGCGCGCAGGAACGCCAACGCGACGATCTCCGCCGCCGCCGCGCCGGCATACGCCGGGCTGCCTTCCTCGGGCGTGCACTGGATGTCCACCACGGCCTTCGCCTCGAAGAGGGCGCGCCCCTCCGCTTCGCTGAGCCCGTGCTTGTCGAGCTCCGGCGCGATCGCCGGATCGGGCAGATTCCCGAGGCGTGGTCCGCGCACCACCTCGCAGACCGACCCGGACAACGCCACGTCCATGCCCGCGGAGGACTCGCCGACGCTGACGATGTGGTTGGCCTTGGCGAGGGCGGCTTCGACTGTGTCGGCAGAGGGCAGCTCGGCCCCCGCGAACGCGATCTGCAGGTGCTTGGTCGGGCGGGTGTTCCCGAGCAGCTTCACTTCGGACGGGGCCAGCTCCGCGTAGCTCTGCGGGCCGGTGGGCGCAGCGGGTGGCGGCGCCCCACATCCGAGAACGACGAGGAAGAGCGCGCAAACCGACCCGTGTCGCATGACTACCCTCCGAAGTCTCCGCTGACCGTGATCGCCAGTGTCGCCTCGTCGGCGGCCTCCGCCGGGCGCACATTGGCCTCGACCTCGAACGGACCAGCCAGATCCAGAGCGTTCACGGTCACGGTGCCGAAGTCGAGCTTGTCGGAGGTGTCGAAGCTCTCGATCTCGATCTTGAACTCGGCCGCGTCGCGCTCGCCGGGTTCGGGGTCGGTGGCGAGGTCGTCGAAGCGCAGCACCCAGAAGGCGCCGCCCGACTCGAAGTAGACCTCGAAGTCGCCCGGGCCACCCGACTGCCGCTTGGTGCCCACCGTGGCCCACGCGTCGTTGTCGGAGAGCTCGAGGGACACGCCACGCAGCTCGCCGAGCAGCGCCACTTGGACCCCGCCCGTCGCCGCATGCAGCCCGTCGTCGTCGCTGAGGCACGCGTACAGCTGCTTGCAGTTGTTCCCGCTCTGCGCCGCACCGCAGATCTCGGCCGAGCGCTCGAACGTCTCGGGGTGGTCGGTCGTCCCGAGCGCCTCGAGCAACTCCGCGCACTCCTGGCAGCCGCGGATGGTGAACGCGTCGAAGCACTCGCGCTCGAACGTCGGACAGAGCACGTCGCAATCGAACGGCGTCTCGCCTTCGCCTTCCCCTTCGCCCTCACCTTCGCCTTCGCCTTCGCCCTCGCCCTCGCCCTCGCCTTCGCCCTCTCCCTCGCCTTCACCCTCACCTTCGCCCTCGCCCTCACCTTCCCCTTCGCCCTCACCTTCCCCTTCGCCCTCGGCACCTGCGTCCGGGTCGGGGCTCCCAGAGCCGCCACCGTCATCGCATCCGAACGCCAGGAACAACCCAGCAATCAACAGCCAGCGCACGATCAGTGATCCTCCTTCCATTCCGAGAGCCAGGCCATCTGGATCGCCTCCAGCACCTTCTCTCCACACCGGTCCGGGTCGTCCTCGAATTGCGGGATCTCCCGCACCCATTGATGCAGATCGGTGAACCGAATGCCCAGCGGATCGAGGTCCGGAAACCGATCGTAGATGATCTCTCCGATCGCGTGCACGTCGGTCCAGAAAAGGCCCACGGACTCTCCAGTCTAGATATCGTCTACGTTGCGATCGACGAGCTCTTCGCGCAACGCCCGGTCCATTCGGCGCTGCGCGAAACCCGCGCTGACTCGGTCGAGGATCTCGGTGAGGTCCTGCACCACGCGGTGGTCGTCGCCCTCGGCAGCGGTCTTCAAGTCGGCGATCGCGGCGCCGATCGCCCCCCGCTCGTCGTCGTTGAGCAGGTCGCCATCCTCGGCCATCGCGCGCTGTAGCGGCATGAGCACGCGCTCCGCCTCTACCCGCGCGCCGCGCAGCAACCGCTCGAAGACGTCCGCCTCGGCATGGTCGAGCGACGCCTGAAGCATCTGCTCGACCTGCTCGTCGGTCAGCCCGTGCGCGGGTTGCACCGTCACCGACTGGGCGGTGCCGCTGCTGATCTCTTCAGCCGAGACGCGCAGGATGCCGTCCGCGTCGACCTGGAAGCTGACCCGCACACGCGCCATGCCCGCCGCGACCGGCGGGATGCCTTCGAGGCGAAAGCGCGCCAGGCTTCGGCAATCGTCGACCAGCTCGCGCTCGCCTTGCAGCACGTGGACGTCCATCGCCGTCTGGCCGTCTTTGAAGGTCGTGAACTCCTGCGCGCGGCTCGCCGGGATCGGGCTGCCGCGCGGGATCACCTTCTCGACCACCCCGCCCATCGTCTCGAGGCCGAGCGACAGCGGCGTGACGTCCAAGAGCAGCACGTCGCCGCCGTCGAGGATGCGCAACGCCGAGTCCGCGGACAGCAGGTCGGCCTGAATGGCGGCCCCGAGCGCGACCACCTCGTCGGGATCGATGTCGCCGAGCGGGCGTTGGCCGAACAGCTCGCCCACGTAGCGCTGGACGAAGGGCGAGCGGGTGCTGCCGCCGACGAGCACCACCCCGTCGAGCTGGTCGGCGCGCAGCCCGGCGTCGCGCAGCGCCTGCTTGCAGGGCCCGGCCACGCGCTCGAGCACGGGGTCGACGATCTGGTCGAAGGCGTCGCGCCCGAGCCGGTGCACGAAGCGCCGCCCGTCGTCGAGCAGCAGCGTGAAATCCGTCTCGTAATGGTTGGTGAGTGACTCCTTCGCCGCGGTCGCCGCGTCGACCGCGCGCCGGCGAAGCTCCGGGCTCGCGGACTCGAGCTCGACCTCGGCCCGGTCGAGCATCGCGAGGGCGAGCGCCAGGTCGAAGTCGTCGCCGCCGAGGCGCGTGTCACCGCCGGTCGCGAGCACTTCGAAGACGCCGTCGACCAGATGCAGCAGGCTCAGATCGAAGGTGCCGCCGCCGAGATCGAACACCGCGAAGCGGCCTTCCGCGCGCTTGTCGAGCCCGTAGGCGAGGGCCGCCGCGGTCGGCTCGTTGAGCAGGCGCATCACCTGCAGCCCAGCGAGCCGCGCCGCTTGCCGCGTAGCCTGACGCTGCGCGTCGTCGAAGTACGCGGGGACCGTGACCACCGCGCGGTCGACCGGTCCACCCATCGCCTTCGAGGCGCGCGCGGCCAGGACCTTGAGGATCTCGGAGGACGCCTCGACCGGCGTCACTTTGCGGTCACCGGCGACGATCCGAAGCACCTGCCCGTCCTGCTCCAGCTGGTAGGTCCCGAGCGCGTCACCCTCCACCTCGACGGCGTCGCGCCCCATCAGCCGCTTGAACGAGAGCAGCGTGTCGCGTGGGTTGTCGGCGGCGGCGTCGCGCGCAGCGTGACCCACGATGATCCTCTGCGGCCCGTAGAAGACCGCGGATGGCAGCAGCGCCTGCCCCTGCTCGTCGGGGATCGTGTGCGGGCCGCCCCCGCTCACCACTGCGACCAGGCTGTTGGTCGTCCCGAGGTCGATGCCGATGGCTTTCATTCGTCCAGCGTTTCCAATTCGTCGATCACGCGGCGAAGGTACCGCAGCTGAACCGCTGCCTGGGTGAGCGGTTCGACGGGGTCGTCCGCGTCGAGCCCTCGACCGAGGTCGGCGAGGGTGGATTCGTAGCGTCCGACCACCGACCGGGTGAGGCGCGCGCGCTCGGTGTGGGCGTCGGGCCCCTCGAGCTCGGCCAGCGCCTCCCGGAGCTCGAGCACCTCCATCAGGAAGAGCGGACTGATCTGGATGCGCCCTTTGCCCTCGGCGTCGAGGTCCACGCCGCGCAGCTTCAGCAGGTAGTCGGCGCGATTGCGCGGGTCACGAAGCGCCCGCGTGGCGTCGTTGAGCGCGGTGGCGTGCTCGAGCGAGAGGCGCCGCTCGCGCGGGCTCTTGTGGGTGTAGCGGTCCGGGTGGACCTTCCGTTGCCGCTGCCGGTGGTTCGCCGCGATCTCGCCGGTGTCCTGCTCGAAGCGCCGCTCGAGTCCGAGTCGGGCGAAGTGGTCGAGCCGCGGATCGGGAGGCTGGATGGTGCCGCAAGCGTCGCAGTTGAGGCCGCTCGCGTCGGCCCCGCATTGCCAGCAGGTCATGGTCCGTCCGGGTGTGCAGCGTACGGGGAAGCGCGCCGTCGCGAGGGCGACGAGGCGCCCCGGGGCGTGGTGCCCGAGGCCGACGATGGCCGGAGGCGCACTGGTGGTGCGGCGAGGATCAGCGGAGCGTCACGGGCGCCGCGCCCAGGGGATGCCTCGTCGGCCGCAGCAGGCGAGCTGCCCCACACGCTGCTAAACCGAGAATGATTCGCCGCAGCCGCAGGTGCGACGGGCGTTGGGGTTGGTGAACTTGAAGCCCGCGCCCGAGAGGGAGTCCACGAAGTCGACCTCCGTGCCCATCAGGTAGAGGTAGCTCTTCGGATCGACGAAGAGGCGCACCCCGTGGGATTCGAGCTCGCGGTCACCCTTGTTCGGGGTCTCTGCGAACTCGAGGAAGTAGGTGAAGCCGGAGCAGCCGCCACCTCGCACGCCCACGCGCAGGCCCTCGGTCGGGTGGGGTCGGCTGGCGATCAGGTCCTTGACCTTCACGGCCGCGCCCTCAGTCAGGGAGACCATCAGACGTCCTCCTCGCTCGCGCCGCTCTTCTGTTTGTAGTCCGCGATCGCCGCCCGGATGGCGTCCTCTGCGAGCACCGAACAGTGAATCTTCACCGGCGGCAGCGAGAGGTGCTCGACGATCTCCGTGTTCTTGATAGCGAGCGCCTCGTCCACCGTGCGGCCCTTGACCCACTCGGTCACGAGGCTGCTGCTGGCGATGGCCGAGCCGCAGCCGTACGTCTTGAAGCGGGCGTCCTCGATGACGCCGTCGTCGCTGACCCGGATCTGCAGCCGCATCACGTCGCCGCACGCAGGCGCGCCAACCAGGCCGGTGCCGACGTGCTCGTCGCTCTTGTCGAGCGTGCCGACGTTGCGCGGGTTCTCGTAGTGGTCGATGACCTTGTCGCTATACGCCATGTCAGCCGTTCCTCAATGCGCCGCCCATTGGACGGTCTTCAGGTCGATCCCCTCCTGGTGCATCTCCCAGAGAGGGGACAGCTCGCGCAGTTTTGCCACCGCGCGGGCCACGAGGTCGACGACGTAGTCGACCTCCTCGTCGGTATTGAAGCGGCCGAGGCCGAATCGAATACTCGAGTGTGCGTTCTCGTCGTCGAGCCCGATGGCGCGCAGCACGTAGCTGGGCTCGAGGCTCGCGGACGTGCACGCCGAGCCGCTCGACACCGCGACGTCGCGCAGCGCCATCAGCAGCGACTCGCCCTCGACGAAGGTGAAGCTGATGTTGAGGTTGCCGGGGAGCCGGTGCTCCATCGACCCGTTCAACAACACCTCCGGCACGCGGGCGCAGATCTCGTCCTTCAGCCGGTCGCGCAGCGCACCGAGCCGCGTCGCCTCCGACTCGAGCTCTTCCTTCGCGATGCGCGCCGCCTCGCCGAAGCCGACGATCTGATGGACCGGCAGGGTCCCGGACCGCATCCCGCGCTCGTGTCCGCCGCCGTGGATCAGGGGCGCCACGCGCACGCGCGGCTTCTTGCGGCGCACGTAGAGCGCGCCGATGCCCTTCGGGCCGTACATCTTGTGGGCGGAGAGCGACAAGAGGTCGACCCCCATCGCTTGCACGTCGATCTCGACCTTGCCGGCGCTCTGGGCGGCGTCGGTGTGGAACAGGATGCCCCGCTCCTTGCAGATGGCGCCGATGGCCCCGATGTCGTTGATCACGCCGATCTCGTTGTTGGCGTGCATCACGCTGACGAGCACCGTGTCGTCGCGGATGGCGTCCGCCACCGACATCGGATCGATGAGCCCGTCGTCACCGACCGGCAGCCAGGTCACGCTGAGGCCGTTGCGCTCCAGGTGCCGGGCCGTGTCGATGATCGCCTTGTGCTCCAGCGGCGAGGTGATGATGTGCTTGCCCTTGTGGCCGTAGAACTCGGCGACCCCCTTCAGGGCGGCGTTGTCGCTCTCGGTCGCGCCGCTCGTGAAGACGATCTCCTTCGGCGTGGCTCCGATGAGCGCCGCGATTTGCTCGCGCCCTTGCTCGACGGCCTCCTCGGCGGCCCACCCGAACGCGTGGTTGCGGCTGGCGGCGTTGCCGAAATGCTGGGTCAGAAAAGGGATCATCACCTCCACGACGCGCGGGTCGACCGGCGTGGTGGCGTGATTGTCCATGTAGATGGGCAGCTTCATTGCAGTTCGTCCGTCAATGAGCCGGCAGGCCGGTGATGAGGGCCAGGTCGGCTTCCTGGTCTTCGGTGCGCTCGCACGTGCCGCACGCGCTGGCGGGGGCGGACTCTGCGCCGCAGCTCTCACAACCCGCGAGAAAGGAGAGGCTGGCCACCAGCTCGTCCTCGAGCGCGCGTAGCTCCGTCATCGTGCGGCGGACCTCGGCCAGGCGCGTCCGGTAGACGGCTTCCATCGAGGCCATCGCGTCACGCGGCGACGAGGTGCACCGCCATTCGCGGACCAGGTCGCGGATGTCACCGAGCGAGTAGCCGAGGCGCTGGAGGCGGTCGATGTAGCGGATGCGTGCCACGTTCTCGACGTCGTAGAGCCGGAAGCCACCCTTCGAGCGCTGGACCGGGCAGAGCAGCTCCATCTCCTCGTAGAGGTGCAGCGCGCGGGCGGTCTTCTCCGTCAGCTTCGCGAGCTGGCCGATTCGCAGCAGCTTCGATTCCGTCAACTTTCAGGCCCCTCGCGGCGCGGCGAGGCCAGATAAACGACCTCGGCGTCCGCTGTCAAGACTCGCACCCTTACGTGAGGGTTGGATTCTTTGCCGGTCGGTTGGGTCGCGCGGGGCGCGCCGTTACTCGGTGAGCTCGATGTACTCGCGGTAGGTCTCGCCGTCCACCTCGACCGAGAAGCCCATGGTGCCCTGGGTCTTCGGATCGATGGCGAGGATCTCCTTGAGGCCCTCCGGGCTCGTCGCCGACCAGCTGCCGATCTCGGTGACACGAGCGGACGTAGGCAGGTTGAGGCGCTCGATCAGGTCGCGCGGCATGATCTCGTCGAGCTCGATGCGCGAAGGCATGCGGCCGCTCTTCGGCAGGTTCGCGTAGTAGCGACGAAAGCCGTCCTTCACTGCGCGCATCGGGTACTTCGCCAGCGGATTGTTCCCCCGCCGACCCCACTTGCGCGCCGGGGCGTCCGTGCCGGCCGTCGTCGTCGCGGGCGAGCCCGCCTTCCCGCTCGTCGTCGGGTTCTCGTAGCGGGTCGTGGCGCCGGGCTTCGTCCGGAGCGCGTGGCGAACCGTCGGCGGGGGCTTGGTGCCCTTGGTCGTCCGCGCCCTGGGCGTGTTCGCCCGCGGACGCTTCGAACGCGTCGTAGGTGCCGTCTCTGATCCCGCGGCCACCTTCTCCGGGACCGCGACCGGGGCTGCGCGCGGCGAGGACGGCGGCACGTTGACCTCGACCGGACGCAGCGCGATCCACGCGGCAGCACCGAGGGCGGCGACGAGGATGACCGGCACAACGAACTTCATCGGGACTCCGATCAAAGGGGCGCGATTGTAGCAGGTACAATCAAGGGGTGGTGCCTCTTCCCTGGTGGTTGAACGGCCTCGTCCTGGTCATCGGCGCAGGGATCGGACTGCTCGAGGCCCGCCGCATCCGCCGCAACGACGGAGGGCTCTCCGACGCCCTCGAGCACGCCCGCTACATCTACGGCGCCCCGGTCCTGCTCGTCCTCTTGCTGGTCGCCCATTTCGTCCTCAACGGCCCCGAGTCCCACGCCGTCGCTCTGATGAACCACAGCGGTCGCTACGAGGTCTGGGACCCCCTCGACGGCCGCCGCCTCATGTCGCGCGCCCAGCTCACCGCCATCTGGCACGGCCGCGCCATCGTCTGTCCGGAGTAGCGGGGTCAGGCGTAGCCACTTGACACTTAGCGGTGACCCCCGCACGTGTCCGGAGTAGCGGGGTCAGGCGTAGCCACTTGACACTTAGCGGTGACCCCCGCACGACGCCCGTCGTGCGGGG
>PVBE010681284.1_pt1 | contig 22414 bp, 22 predicted proteins | sample 1631181 | NCBI WGS metagenome assembly PVBE01 (sample SAMN08397723, study PRJNA350692) | Marine metagenome, whole genome shotgun sequencing project. | isolation source: water | place: Pacific Ocean | collected 2012-04 | reverse complement strand
TCCTCTGGATAATATCGCGGCGAACCAACCCCTCCAGCTTATACGGCATCGCCAGCATATACGGGAACGCGCCGGGACATGAAGGACTCCCGAAAATGGGCGCGGCTCTTCGTCTGTCTCGCCTTCCACATGATTCTGACCAGTCTCGCCTCCGCCATCCTGGCTCACATCTACAGCGTCGCACGGCCCGAGAGAATCCTCTTTCTCCCCTCGCTCGCCGCCGCCGCCCTCGTCGGCGCTTTCTACACCTGGGACCGCGAGGGAAATCGCGTCGCCGAGGCGGGAAACCTCGCCGGCGCTCTCGTGGCCCTTCACCTTTGGGCCGACTTAACCTATCCGCCCGAGGGCACCGGCCCCTGGGCCGCCCTTTCCGGCTGGCCCGTCTGGGGCTCCTATCTGGCGAACACCCTCGCCATCCTCGCCGCCGGCAGTCTCGCCGAGCGTCGGCGGGGCTAACCCGATATATCCCCGGAATACTCCCCGGAATTTCCGGGAAATGCGCGGAATTTCGCGCCTGACCCGGCAACGATCTCCGCCCAACCCGGCGGGATCTCCACCAGGGCTTGAGAGGTGGAACCGGCGGGCCGGAGAGGGAGGATGAGGAGGGCCGGAGAGGGGGCATGGAAGGCTGGAGAGAGGGGAAACAGAAGGCGCCGCCTGGCCCGCCAGAGGGGCCAAAATTCCCCTTTCCGCCCCGGGCCCCGGCGGGAGAATGGCCGATTATTCTTAAAAACCCGGTTTCCCCAATCCCCTCCGATTGTATAGAATCCCCCCTATCCGATTTGCGTGGTTTGTATTTCCAATTGTTTGTAATTCCAAATGAAGGAGGGGAGTAGATGAACATTCGCAATAGATTTTTCGTGATTGCGGCCTCGGCGCTCGCCGCGGGCGGGCTCTTCGCGGCCCAGGCGTATGCCGCCACCAACATCACCATCGTCGGCGCCAGCAAGGGCGCGGGCGCCTTCCGGATGGCGGCCGGTCTCGCCGAGGCGGTGAACAAGACGAGCAAAACCGTCAACGTCACCAACCGCGAGTCCAAGGGATTCGTCGCCAACACCCGCCTCGTCGCCAAAGGCCGCTCCGAGATCGGCATGACGAACGGGATCTTCGTCGACTTCATTCAGCGTAAGCACAAGCCCTTCCACAAGGGCAAGGCGATGAAAACCATCCGGGGCATCGGCCCGGTCTCGACCTCCTGGTTCCAGGTGACGACCTTCCACAAGTCCGGCATCAAGAGTTATTACGACCTCGCCGGAAAGCGGGTGAACATGGGCCCTCGCGGCTCCTCCACGCTCTTCATGCTCAAGTTCATCACCGACAACATCGGGATCACCGATAAAATCCGCAAGGACTACATGGGCTGGGCGGCCGCCGCCACCAACATGATCGACGGGAAGATCGACGCCTTCGGCATCCCCAACCCGGTTCCTTCGCCCTCGATTCTTCGCGCCTCGCGTAGCGGCCCCCTCCGCATTCTCAGCGTTCCCGACAAGGTTCGCGATAAGTTCGTCGCCATGAGCTCGGGCTACTACAAGGCGAACAAGGACGCGAGCGCCTATCAGGGGATGAAGGGCAAGAAGTTCAAGACCGTCGCCTACACCATCTTCGCCGTGGCGAACGAGAAGGTCCCGAACGATGTCATCTACGAGGTGACCAGCCGTGTCTACGACAAGGCGAACCGGGACTTCCTGATCAATGTCTTCAAGGGCTGGAAGATTGGGCTCGACTTCGCCTCGAAATCGGGCGAGTTCATCAAGCAGATGGGCAACTTCAACATGGCTCTCCACCCCGGAGCCGCCCGCTACTGGAAGGCGAAGGGCTATAAAACGAACTAGGCGTTTTCCCGATCGGGAATATTCGCCGATTAGATTCTCATGACATCGACCCGGCCCCCCGGAGTGTATGCCACCGCTCCGGGGGGCCTGTTCTCGGAGGCGGTTCGGCTTCCGGCCTGAAAGGGCGGTGATGCACAAGTTTTTCAGTGTGGCCTGGGCCTGGATACGGTTCATTTTCGCGCCCGAAGCGATTCGCCGCCGCGATCTGTCCTCCGGTTTCCAGCGGGAAAACCTACCGGTCTGGTTCTTCCTGACCGCCCTGTTTTTTTTCTATCAATTCGCGATGTCGGGCAGGACCTACAACCTCTATCTGCCCTATGAAATCGCCTGGGAGTGGCAGAAGGTCGTTTTTCCGGTTCTCGAGGTCTGGCTCGCCGCTCTGATCTGGCTCTTCGTATCGAGTCTTTGCCTGCTTCCGAGGATTACGGCGCTGCTCTCCTGCCTCGTGTTCGCCTTCTACTTTCTCTACGGCGCGGCGAACAGGGCCCCCGTGGATTTCGGGTTTGGTTTCGGCGAGGTCATCGTCTACGTATTGTCCCCGTTCCTTTCGGCCGGGCAGGAAAAAACGCTGTCGGCGATCTGGGAGACTGTTCATTTTCCCGGCCTGTCGATCTATGCGTTCCATTTTTACCTGCCGCTCTACGTGGTTTTCACCGCTCTCCTGACCTTTATTTTCTACCCGGCGCGGGCCGGCGCCCCGGTGAAGCGGCCTTCATGGGTGGACCTCATCCTGTGCGCGTGCGTGGTGGTCTTCACGGTGGAATACATCATGAATTTCGCCGACCGGGGGGACCGGGAGGGCACCGTTCTCTGGCCGGACGTATTCATGGGGACGATTGCCATCATTGTTTCGATCGAGATGTGCCGGAGGATTCTGGGCTGGGTGCTGCCCCTGCTGGGGGTGTTTTTCTTCCTTTACGCGATGTTCGGCAACTACTTCCCTGGCCGCCTCCTCCACAAGGGATTTTCCTATAACGAGGTCGTCGGTTTTATTTACGGAACAGCCGGCGTTTTCGGCGTCATCGCGAACGTATACGCCAGCTACGTGTTCCTGTTCATCCTGTTCGGGGTGTTCCTGGAAAAAACCAAGGTGGGCGACGTTTTCGTGGACCTCTCCTACGCCCTCGTGGGCCGGCTCCGGGGCGGGGCGGCGAAGGCGTCGGTCGTCTCGAGCGGCCTGGTTGGCTCGGTGGTGGGCAGCGGCGCGGCCAACATCGTCATCACCGGGACTTTCACGATCTCGCTGATGAAGCGCGCGGGCTACAAGGCCCACTACGCGGCGGCGGTCGAGGCGGTCTCCTCGATCGGCGGCCATCTCCTCCCCCCGGTGATGGGTTCCGCGGCTTTCCTCGTGGCCGCGTTCACCGAGATCGACTACGGCTGGATCGCGCTGATATCCCTTGTCCCCGCTCTGATGTACTACTTCGCGGTCTATATGTCGGTTCATTTCCGCTCGGGCATGGACGGAATCCACGGGCTGCCCAAGGAAGAGCTCCCCGAGCTCATGCCTCTTTTGAAAAAAGACGGCTATCTGCTGCTCCCGGTGGCGCTCCTCATCCTCCGGCTGATCATCGGGCGCTCCCCGTTCGACGCGGCGCTTTGGGCGATTATCCTGGCGATGGTGCTGGGTTTCTTCCGCCACGACACGCGCCTGATCGCTTTTCCGCCGATCATCGCGAGCCTTTTGGGAATTCCCAACTGGAGCACGCGCTCGGACAGGCTCGAGTTCCGCGCCGCCCGGCACCGCAAGGAGCTTGCGGACTCGGGAAAAAGCCCCGGTGAGGCCGATGACGGGGCGGCCGCATTTCTCACAGCGGCGAAGGCCGAGCCGCCGGGCGGTTTTTTGGTGGAGAACTGGCCGATCCTCGCCGGGGCGGGGGTGCTCGCCGTCCTGCCGGCGATGGGCTTCGGTTTCTTCGAGTCGATTTTTTGGGCGGTCACCGCGATGATAGTGCTCGCCTCGCCGAGGGTTATCGACGGGCTCGAGCAGGGGGCGATCAACTCCCTCATCATCGGGGTGACGGCCGGGGTGATGGGAATCGTGCTCGCCGGGGTCTCGATGCCCGGCCTGGGGATCAAGTTCTCGGCGATTATCCTGGGCTACGCGAACTTCCTGGATAACGCCCTCGGAATCACCGGGACCGCGCTGCCGGTGGCCATCCTGCTGTGCGCCATGGCGAGCTACATCATGGGAATGGGGATGACGATCACGGCGAGTTACGTACTGCTTTCGATTCTCGCGGTGCCCGCGCTGGTCGAACTCGGGGTTCCCCTTCTCAGCGCCCACCTCATGATTCTCTGGCTGAGCCAGGACGCCTCGCTGACCCCGCCCTTCGCGCTGGGCGCCTTCATCGCGGCGGGCATCGCCGGGGCCGATCCAATGCGCACGGGCTTCTCCTCGCTCAAGCTGGCGAAGGCGCTCTACATCGTACCCTTCCTGATGGCGTACACGCCGATCCTGATCGACAAGGATGCGTCCTGGATCTCGATTGGCGTCATTTGGGTGTCGGGTTTCATGGGCTTTTTCTGCACCTCGGCGGCGCTCGAGGGGTATATGCGGCGTAATTTACTGATATGGGAGAGAATTATCCTCGCCCTGGCGGGAGCGCTTTTGTTCTTCTACGTGACCTGGATGAAGGTTGTTGGGACCATCATCATGTCGGCCATGATCGGCCTCCAGTACCTTTCGGGCGAAAAACCCACAGCCTCCCGGCTCCGCACGGAGAGCAACCCCTCGCCATAAACCCCTTGTTTTCCTTGTATTAGCAGCTTGACCCCGGTTCCGAATTGACACGGTGGGCCCTTCTGTGCGGGAATAGCGATATTAATAATATTTTTTCTCGGTTGTTTCCACTGTCCGCCCGGGAACCAGGATCTGATTGTCCTTGCGCCGGCGCGCGGGGATGAAAAGGGAGGGTCCAGCGTGAGCAAGTTCAGCGACAAGCGAGAGCACGCCCGCTACAACCTGTCCGCCTCGGCGCTCATGTCGACTTTTTCGGATGTCCCGCTCGAGGTCGAGGACATTAGCGCCGGAGGATTCAGGGTCGTGGTTCCCAAAGAGCCCCATGGCCATGAAGCGGGCAGGTTCTCGATCCATCTTCCCAATCTACACCTGGGAGAGTTCCTGGGCCGGGTGGCCTGGGCTTTCGAGAACCCGACCCGCCCGCCCTCGTGGACCATTGGCGTATCGATGGACGTCCATGGGGGAGACGCCTCTCCCGCCTGAGAGAAGAGCTCCTGGCCGCCACGAATACGGTGGATTAGCCTCTAAGCCCCATTCAGCACCAACGGCCCGCCGGACTTCTGTTTCTTCTGGTGGAAGACCGGGGCGCCGAGGTCGTCCAGCTCGAAGACATGAAAGACGTGGTGGCCGTTGTAGTCGAGTACGCGCAGGTCATCCCCCTGGTGCAGGTCCCCCATCACCATCCCGAACTTCGGTCCGTAGCGCTCTCGCACCAAGGCGATGGGCACCTCGTAGGCGATATAGCGGTCGATGCCCCTGGAGGCGAGCTTGCCGGCCAGCGCCGGATCGTCGAGAGAGTAGTAGGTCGTCAGCGCCAGAATAGGCCCCGAGCCAGTGAAAAAAATACCTGCCTTCATGACGCACCTCCCCAGTTTCGACGAAATCAGTGTGAGGAGATCGGCGCAGGGAGGTCCATGCCTATGATTTGGGAGCCGGGCGAGGCGCCCGCAAGGGGTATCAGGCGGCCTGGGGCTGAGGGGCGCCGCTCTGGCGGGTTTTCTTTTCGTCGATGAGGTAGACGATCGCCGCAGCCTGGACGCACAGATAGGCGGCCAGCGCGAAGGCGAGGTCGTAGCTTCCCGTTACGTCGAAAATATAGCCGCTCAGCCAGGCGCTCAGGCCCGCGCCGAGCTGGTGGCTCACCGAGATCAGCCCGAAGAGCACGCCCACGTTCCGGGGCCCGAAGAAATCCCCCGTCAGCGCCGAGGTGAGCGGCACCGACGCGATCCACGAGAGCCCGACGATCATCGGGGTCGCCCACACCGTCAGGTCGTTTTTGAAGAAAATAAAAAGCAGAAAGCCCGAACAGCGGACGAGGTAGACCAGGCTGAGCGGTATCTTGCGCCCATATTTGTCCGAGAGCGGCCCGGTGACCAGGACCCCGATCGTGTTCAGCGCCCCGCCCACGGCGAAGGCCGTCGCCGCCACGGCGGGTGAGAAACCCGTGTCGCTCGCGAAGGGGATCCAGTGGACGGCGATGACCGTCACCGTGAAGCCGCAGGTGAAAAAGCTCGAGAGCAGGAGGACGAAGGGCTTTTTGTGAAGGCACTGCACCCAGGGCAGGTCGTAGGGCACCACGCGGGTCGGGCTCTTTTTCCCGCCGGCCGGGGCGTCCGCCGAGGTGAGGCCGACGTCCTCGGGCCGGTTCCTGATCGTGAAAAAGCATATCGGGACGATGACGGCGAGCACGGCGGCGCCCGACCAGAAGAACGTCGAGCGCCAACCCAGGGCGGCCAGCATGAGCGCGAGGGCCGGGATGATCAGCAGCTGGCCGAGGCTCGAGCCGCTGGCCGCGATGGAGAAGGCGAGCCCCCGCCGCTCCTCGAACCACCGCGAGAGCATCGGGGTGACGGCGGTGACGCTGTTTCCAAGGCCCGAGAGGCCCAGCACCAGCCCGTAGAAAAAGTAGATGCCCCAGATCGAGCTGATCTGGCTCATCCCAAGGATGGCGAGCCCGGTCAGGGAGACGCCGGTGGTGATGATCGTCCGCGAGCCGAAGCGGTTGATCAACAGCCCGCCGACGGGCTGGGAGATCCCAAAGAGGATCAGCGAGAGGGCCACCGGCAGCGAGAGCGCCGCCCGGCTCACGTCGAGCTCCTCGAGGATGGGTTTGAAGAATACGCCAAAGGAATGGCGGAGCGCGCCCCCGAACAGCCGGAAGATGAACACCGCCGCCAGGATGTACCAGCCGTAGTAGATGCCCCTCGAGGCGGTTTTCTCGCCGCTCATCCGCGTCTTCCCGATCGAATCGATGAAAGAGGAAGTATTTCGGACTCTTCCCCTGTCCCCGAGCGGCGCATTGTGGGGGCAGTGGTCCCCGGAGCGCAAGCAGGGGAGGCCTACCTCCCGTACTTCCCCCAGCCTTTTAAATGGCCGCGGATGTAGCAGATCTGGCCGACGTGGGAGAAGTGGTCCCCGAAGAAGCGGCCGAGGATGGCGCCGACCCGGATGCGGGCGTCCCGGAGAAAATCGTCCACCTCCTCGTCCAGGTTTTCGGGGGTGAGGCCGGAGAGGCACTCCCGGGTCTTTGGGCGGACGGCGGCGAAATAGCCCAGAAGGTCCTCCCTTCGGGGGCGGAAGACGGCGACCCGCTCCAGGGTGTGGCCGGCGCCGGTGTCGACGGGGTCCTCGGGGAGGCCGAAGCGCCCGTGCCAATCACCCTCGGTCCAGACCTGGGGGCGGCCGGCGATATGGGCGAAGCTCCTGTCCTCGAAGCGGGTCATGTGCCACATGAGCCATCCGGCGGGGTTGTCGTTCGGTCCGGGCTGATGGCTCAGGTCCTCGTCCGTAAGCTCGCCGATGGCGCTCTCCACCTGGATGGCGTAGGCGTCGAGGCGCTCGAGAATGATCGCGGCAGCGTCCATGACTCTATCCTTTCTTTTCCGGAATGGCGCAAAAACCCTGGGCCTCGATGCGGAAGGCGTTGTTGAACTTCGAGCGGAAATTCTCGAGCGCGATCACCCCGGCCAGCTCTACCATTTCCTCGACGCTGAACTCCTCCCGCGCCGCCGCAAAGGCCGCGTCGGTCACGTCGAGATCGGTCCGCGTCATCCGCTCGGCGAAATTGATCGCGGCGCGCTCTCGGGCGGTGAAGCGCGGGTCGGTGGCGTAGCTGTCGAGCGCCGCGATCTTATCGAGCGTGACGCCTTCTTTCATCCCACGGGACGAATGGATGTCCATTCAGAACGGGCACCCGTTGATCGAGGCGACGCGCACGTTGACGAGGGCCTTGAGGTCTCCGCCGAGCAGGCCCGACTCGTTCACCCCCCGCTGGAGCTGGCCGATCCCGCGCAAGATGCTGGGCCGGTGGCCGAGGACCCTCGAAGGGTTGAATACGAAACCGTCGTTTTCGATCTGGTGCGCGAAGAGTTCCCTCGCGAGAGGGTCATCGGGTGTGTCGGGCAGTTCGGGGACGCGGGGCATTCGCGGATCTCCTTTTTGTTAAAGACGAAAAAATGTGTCCGGGGCCTAGAGCCATCTCCTGACGCGGCTCCGGTAGGCCTTGTATTCATCTCCGAAGAGGCCCTCGAGTTCCTCCTCCTCGGGCAGGATGAAATATTTTTGAACGATCAGGGCGAAAACGAGTCCCGAGAGCATCACCGGCGTCGCGACCAGCAGCCAGCCGATACCCGCCAGGAGCAGCGCCATCCCCAGGTACATCGGGTTGCGCGAGAGGCGCATGGGGCCATCGGTGACGAGTGTGGTAGGTGTCTCCTCGGGCTTGTGGGGGGTGCCCCGCTGCTCGAAGGCCTGGACCGCCTTGATCATCATCCAGATGCCCATCCCGGCCGGCAGCGCCCCCAGCGCCCTGAAACCCCCGCCCACCGGCGGCCCGGAGGGGAGCACGGAATCGAGCCAAAGCCCACCTAGAAGACAAAGCAGGGCGATCAGCGGCGGCCGCTTCATCAGCAAACCGATCATGAGGGGCGAACTCCTACCGAAGGAAAATTTTAACGCCGATGCCCGTGAAAATTGGCTGTTGGGGAAGGTTACTTCGGGGCGGGGGTTACTTCAAACCCTTCTCGGCTTCCTTGGCCAGTTGCGCCACGTCGGGCGTCGTCCACCGCTCCACTTTGGCTCTCAGGTCCGGCCAGGTATTGAAGGCGGACAGCACTTCCGGGCACGTAGAATTTTTCAGAGCCTTGCTCAAGGAATGGCCGGTGAGTAATACCACGATATTTTCTGGCTTTGTGGGGTCGTTCTCTAGATGTCGAGAGATCAGGGCGCGGGCCGCATACTTATCGCTGCAGGCGGGCTCGCCCGCCAAACATTCTCCCCGCTCCCTGATAAACAATATTTTTTTGTGAGGGGTTGTGCAGCCCAAAAATTCAGATGTCTTATCGCAATAAGCTCCGGTTACGTCGGTCTTAAGGTGGGAAAAGAAACCTTTTTGTTCTTTCCTTTCTTTTACTTTTTTCTCCCGGCCTTCGGCGTCTTTTAACCGCTTTAATGCGGTATCCTGTATCCTCCCCTTCGGAACCGTGTCTTGGATGGTTTTCCGGGGCACCTTCCAATCGCCTCCGTTCTCCAAATCCAGGCGAGCCAGAACGCTTAACTGGAAATGAGCACTGGAGATATCCGCACCCAGCATCCGCGCGTTCCCAAAATCCGCGCCCTGCATCCGCGTGCCACTCAAATCCGTGCCCGCCTCAAATCCGCGCCCTGCATATCCGTGGACATCAAATCCACTCCCTGCATCTCTGCCCTCCACAAGTTCGCGCCCTGCATCCGCGCCCCCCCAAATTCACGCCCTGCATCCGTGCGGACCTCAAATCCGCACCCTGCATCCGTGCCCGCCTCAAATTCGAACCCTGCAGTTGCGCCTCCCTCAAATTCGCTTGTTGAAGGTTGGCTCCCCGAAGATCGGCGAAGGGGAGTTTTGCCCTATAAAAATCGGCGTAGCGTAAATCGCGGCGCTGAAGATTAAGCCCCGTGACCAGTTCCTTGTTGCTACATGCTTTTTGAGTGGCTTTCGCTTCGTCTCCGCCGGACTCTGGGATGAGCGCCGCGATGATTTCGGGGGCGGCTCTTTTTCGACGAGGGTCTTTTCGTGGAGGTCGAGATTGCGGGTGAACCATGACCAGTTATCCTCGAAATATTGACTGACCGGTTCTATGGATTGAGATTCATCGGGGATGGTCGTCACGAGAACGGAAAACAGAATCAAGAGAAGGGAGAGAAAGAAATTGACGGCTGCCGCAGCGCGGTTCGATCTGCCCATTTTGCTTTTTTCGGGAGAAATTCTTCCCCAGAAATCATCCCACCAGATTTTAAGCTGGCCTTCTTCCTGAATGATCTTCACCCAGAAAAACCAGACCATGATGAGGTCGAGGGAGATCGAAACGCGATGCAACCAGGTAATTGGTTCCGAGTGGTAGGGGAGAAATTTGATGAGACCGAAGAAAAGCAAGAGGATCGGCAAAACGGCGGACGAGTAGTAGACCAGGGGCTCGAAAAAGACTTTCCGCGTGCCGTCCCGGAAGGTTCCTATCATGGATTGCGTGAAAAGGGAGGTATGGAACAGCAATCCCGAGCCGGGTTTGTCCGTGTTCGGGTCGATTTTGTTCATCTCATGTATCTTCTGGGAGAGAAGATAGTATTGAATAATCAGGTTCAGATGGAGGGGTAAAAAGAGACAGGGAAAGATGAAATAAAACCAGACAATGGCCATTCCGACGCTGAGAAACGGAGGCGTCACATCTCTTCCGCGGAGTAGCTGCTCGTGGGTGGTCGAGACGATGATGATGGCGATGTAGATGGAGACCAGCAGAAAGGTGAAATAGGTTTTTTGGACATGGCGCGAGCCGTCGTTGACGGCCGCGCGCAGGTCTTCAATATCCTGGATCGGGGCGACGCTGAGCGCCATGACGTCTCCGGATGGTTGAATAATTTGATTCGGATACCTTATGGCAATTAATAACTAAATGTAAATGGTGAGGAATGTTGCGGAGGGTGGCTTGGCCTAAACCCCCCGGGCGATCAGGTCCACCCCGTCGGTGTCCATGATCTCACAATCGATGATGTCGCCGGGGGCGGCCTCGGTTTCGTGCAGGAAAACCTCGCCGTCCACCTCGGGGGCCTGGTGGCGGGTGCGCCCTCTCAGGAGCCCCTCGGCGGTCATGCCCTCGACGAGAACCTCGGCCCGCTCCCCGATCAGAGCCTCGTTCGCCCCGGTCTGAATCCCCTCCTGAAGCTCAAGCAGCCGGGCGAGACGCTCGCGGGCGATCTCCCGGGGGACGGGGTCCGGTAGCCGGGCCGCGATAGAGCCCTCCTCGGGCGAGAAGGCGAACGCCCCGAGCCGGGTGAAGCGCGTCTCGGCGGTGAAGTCGAGCAAGGCGTCGAAGTCTTCCTCGCTCTCGCCCGGAAACCCGACGAGCATCGTCGTCCGGAGCGCGCAGCCGGGGACCGACCGGCGCATTCGCTCGATGAGCGCGCGGGTCCCCGCCTCGTCGATCCCTCGGCGCATCGCGGTCAATACAAAAGTCGCGATGTGTTGAAGGGGCATGTCGATGTATTCCACCACCTTGGGCAGATCGCGGATAGCGGCGAGGAGATCGTCCGTCACCCCGCGCGGGTAGTTGTAGAGAATGCGGATCCAGCGCAGGCCTTCCACTTCGTTCAGTTGTTCGAGAAGGCCGGCCAGCGATAATCCCCCGCCGAGATCGGCGCCGTAGCTCGTGATCTCCTGGGCGAGGAGATTTATCTCCTTCACCCCGGCGGCGGCGAGGGCCTCGGCCTCTTCTGTAATATGCTCCGCCGGGCGCGAGCGGAACCGCCCCCTGAAGCGGGGGATGACGCAAAAGGTGCAGGGCCTCGAGCAACCCTCGGCGACCTTGAGATAGGCGCTCGGGCCGGGCTCGGAGAGCACCCTCGGAAGTCGCCGGCTGTAGTCCATGAGGGTGTCCGAGAACGCCTCGCGGGCGGGCGGCGCCCCCCCCGGCGCCTCGGCCAGGAGTTCCGCGATGCGGTCGTACTCCCGCGTGCCGAGAAAAAGATCCGCCTCGGGGAGGTCCCGGGCCAACTCCCCCCGGTAGCGCTCGGCCAGGCAGCCAGCGACGATGAGCGATTCGAGGGGGCCCTCTTCCTTGAGACGGGCGAGATCGAGAATCGCGTCGATCGACTCGCGCTTGGCGTCCTCGATGAAGCCGCAGGTGTTGACGATGACGACCCGGGCCTCCCGGGCGTCGGCAACGAGCCGGTAGCCCGCCCGGACGAGGGCGGCGAGCATGATCTCGCTGTCCACGGTGTTTTTCGCGCAGCCCAGCGAAACGAGGGCGGCGGCGGGGGCGCCTTGCACAGGCGCGGGCGCATCGCGGCTGACGAGCGGCATCTCGGAAATATCCCTGATCTGAAGCATCTCGCCGCTCATTCCTTTTCTCCAGCGGGCGGCGGGGTGGTCGGCGGGGCGAGAGGCGGGGCCCCCGGGTTGAGGTGCCATTCGTCCCTCGGGCGGTTGAAGTAGCGAAGGGCCGCCTCCGGCGCCTCCTCGCCGATGATGTCGAGCAGCCGGGTCATCCCCACGGCTCCGCCGGTTTCGCCCTCCTCCTCGTCCAGCGTATCGAGGTAGAGTTCCGGGTCGATGCACAGGTTTTTCATCTGGAGAACGTGGACCCCGGTGCGGCCGCAAAAATCGAGCAGCGCCTCCACCTCGGCCTCCCGGTCGGTGACGCCGGGGAAGACGAGATAGTTGAGCTGGGTGTAGAGCCCGGCCCCGGCCGCCGCCCGGACCGAGTCCTCCACCTCGCCGAAACCGTAGGTTTCCGGCCGGTAGTAGGCATGGTATCTGCCGGGGATGACGCTGTTCGCGCTGATGCGGACGCTCTCGAGCCCCGCTTCGGCGAGCCGGGGAAGCCACTCCGGGCGGCTGCCGTTGGTGTTGAGGTGAAGGGTGCCCCGATCGGTCCTCTCGCGGATGAGGCGGCAGGCCCGCTCGATGACGGCGGCCTGAAGGAGCGGCTCGCCCTCGCAGCCCTGCCCGAAGCTGGCCACAGCCTTCTCCGCCCCCTCGAGGTGGGCGCAGGCGATCTCGGCGAGTTCATCGGGCGAGGGGACGAACTCGATCCGCTCGTGGCTCGCCGGGAACAGCTCGTCGGTCTGAAGCGAGATGCAGCCGCGGCAATCGGCGTTGCACAGCGGCGCGATGGGCAGGCCCATCTCCCAGCGCCCGGCAAAAAAATTCTTGGCCGCGAAGCAGTGAAACTCCGAGGCGCACCGTTCGAGGTGGGCGATCAGTCTGTTGTTGGGAAATCTGCTTTTCATTTCGGCCAGTCGGCCGGGAAGGCTCCGGTCGTCATACTCCTCGGGCGCCCAGCGCTGGCAGTCGTCCACCTGGACCGCCGCGCAGACGAACCCGCCGGACTCAGGGTCGAGGCCCATCGCCGTGTAGGCCCAGAGGGGTAGCGTCTCGGCCCCCCCGGTCCGCTCGGTGAAGGGCACGAGGGTGCGCATCCACCCAGGGGCCGGAAAAGTGCAGGCCGCCTGGGGGGTCTCGGGCCCATCTCCCCAATCGGCTTCATCGATGGTGACGAGCTCGTCGGCCTCGGGGTCCCCGCCGACGGGCAGGTGGCCCGGCATCGTAAAAAACCGGCTTCCCTCCGGCAGGGGAGAGAGTTCCCCGGGGTCGGGGGCGACGGCTTCGGGGCCGAGGGCGCCGACCATCTGGAGGTCGGGGTGCTCGAAGAGCTGGCCCCGGGAATCGGCCATTACCATGAGGGGGATCATGAGAGAGAGATGCCCTCCGCTGCTCGGTGGGGCTAGCGGACCGCGATGAAGCCGGTGTAGCGCGGCGTGTTGTGGCGCTGCCGGAACAGGTTGAGCGACTGCCGCACCCCATCGAGTTGGGTGTACATCCGCTTCCCCACGCCCGCGGGGATTCGCTTGGCCTCGAGTTGGCGGCCGATGGCGGCGAGGCGGTCGTGAGCGTCCCGGAGGAGTCTTCTCTCCAGGCGATTGGGGCCGATCTGGCGGCGCTCGATCTGTTTCTCGACCGCCGTCAGGTGAGAGAGCGTGTCCTTGTGCTCGCGCACGAGGGCGGTGTGGTTGCGGTCGGTGAGCAGGCGGCCGAAAATACCGCCGCCGGCCTCGCCGATGGCGCCGGCACCTTTTCCGATCCCGCGGACCCCGGCCCGCACCCCCCGGAAGGGGAGGCTCAAGGTTTCGTCCATACTCTTGGCGGCGGATTTTCCGCAACCCGCGAAAGCCGCCGTCGAGACGGCGAGCGCGAGCAAAATCATCCAATGGCGGCGAGCGTTCACCGAGGTTCCTCTATCTGAATCGGGTCCGTCCGCGGTCCGGCGGCGATCATGTATCTTCATGAAAACCCGGCGGATACGGCCTTGACCAGGGAAACTATCAGATGCGCCGGGGTTGATCCAATCGGCCTCGCTTCCTGGCCCCTTCTTGGTGTGGACAACCTCGGTCCCGGCGTGAATATACTTCATTGAAAATCGGCGAGCCCGCCGGGCACTGAAAATCGGCGGGCCCGCCGAGTATTGAATATTGGCGGGCCCGGCCCCCGGTCCCCGTAATCCGGGCTCTTTCAGAGCGGTTCCACCACAGGCGGTTTCACCGTAATCAAAAGGAGTTTCATGTGTGGCGCGATGAGAGTCTCGCCCGCGTTCCCCTCGTGAAGTCGGAGACCGAGCGTCTCTCCTCTCTCTGGAGAGGGTTCGGCGAGGAGGAATGGAATCGGGAAACATTTTGCCCCGGCTGGACGGCGGCGCACACCATCAGCCACGTCACCACCGGCGGGGATTTTTACGGCAACAGCATTCGCCGCGCCATCGACGGTCTCCCCTCCGAGCCGCCCTACGGGAAGGACGCCAAGGAGTTCTGGGCCATCCGGAAGGTGAAGGGCGACGAGCTGATGGCCCTTCCGCGCGGGGAGATGATGGACATCTTCGATTCCTCCGCGGCGAAGCTCCAAATAGAACTCGAACGAATCACGGACGGCGACCTCGACAAGCTCGGCTACCATCCCCGAGGGCTGAACGACATCAGGGCCTGGATCGGCATGCGCCTCGTCGAACTCGTCGTCCACGACTGGGACGTCCGCCGCGGCCCGGACCCCGCCTCGCGGGTGACGCCCCAGGGCGTCGAGGGGATGATCGTTTTTATGCCCGGTTTCGTCGTGCGGCTCTTCAACCTGCGGGACAAGCAGCCCTTCACGGGGCGTTTCCATTTCCGCTCGGCCGGGCCGGACCTGGAATGGACCCTCGAGGTCGATGGCGAGAAGGCGGCGGCCTCGCCGGAAATTTCGGGTGAATATCAAGCCACCATCGAGGCCGACGGCGAGGCGCACCTGCTTCTTCCCTATGGCCGCCTGAAGCGGGAAAAGGCCGAGGCGGAGGGCCAGCTTCGGGTCGAGGGCGATCTTTCCCTGGTCGACAGATTGCTGGAAATCGTCTATACTAAGTACTGATACGGCGCGGCGCGGGCCGCGGGAGGTTGTGGCCGGGATGCCGAGCGAGCGGATATTGGTGGTCGATGACGAGGAGCGGATGCTACAGCTCCTGGACAAGCTCCTCACCGGCGAGGGCTACGAGGTCCGAACGGCCTCGAGCGCGGGCGAGGCGCTCCGCATCCTCGGGGAGACGGACTACAACCTCGTCATCTCCGACGTGCGCATGCCCGGAATGGACGGCATGTCGCTTCTTCGCTCCCTGGGCGAGCAGGGCAGCGCCGCCGCCGTGATCATGATGACCGCCTACGCCTCGGTGACCGCCGCGGTCGAGGCCATTCAGGCGGGCGCATTCGACTACCTGACCAAACCCTTCAAGATCGACGAGATGCTCCTCGCCGTGCGCCAATCCCTCGAGACGCACCACCTGCGCCGCGAGGTCAAGTCCCTGCGCGAGGAGGTACACGCCCGCTACGGGCTCGACAACATCATCGGCAAGAGCAAGGCGATCACCCAGTTTTTCGACATGGTGAAGCGCATCGCCAAGACCCAGAGCACGATCCTCATCGAGGGAAAGAGCGGCACCGGCAAGGAGCTTGTCGCCAAGGCGCTGCACTTTCACAGCAAACGGAACGAGATGCCCTTTGTCGCCGTGAACTGCAGCGCCATCCCCGAGACCCTGGTGGAGAGCGAGCTCTTCGGCCACACCAAGGGCTCGTTCACCGGCGCCGTATCGAACCACAAGGGGCTGTTCGAGGAGGCCGACGGCGGCACGCTCTTCCTCGACGAGGTGGGCGAGGTGCCCACGTCGATTCAGGTAAAAATGCTCCGCGCCCTCCAGGAGCGCGAGATTCGCCGCATCGGGGGCAGAGAGAATATCTCTATCGACGTGCGCGTCATCGCGGCGACGAACCGCAACCTCGAGAAGATGGTCAAGGAGGGGACCTTCCGGGAGGATCTCTTCTACCGGCTCAACGTGATCTCCATGCTCTTGCCCGAGCTCAGGGAGCGCTCCGAGGACGTGATTTTGCTGGCCGATCATTTCGTCCAGAAATTTTGCGGCCAAAACGGCGTGCCGATGAAGAAAATCTCCAAGAAAGCGCTTGAGCGCCTCATGGAATACCGTTGGCCGGGAAACGTGCGCGAGCTCGAAAACGTGATCGAGCGGACGGTGGCGCTCTCGGAGAGCGAGGTCATCGACGTGGACGACATTCCGCCCACCGTCAACGGCGGCGGCGGGTCCGCCCCCCGCATCGGTTCCGACATGAGTCTCGATGAGAACGAGCGCCTGTACATCGAGTCGGTCCTCCGGCGCGTCGGGGGCCACCAGATTCGCGCCTCTGGGGTTCTCGGAATCGACCGCCGCACCCTCTACCGGAAACTGATAAAATACGGGCTCAAGCCGGCCTCGGAAGATCGGGAAAGCTCCTTGAAGTGAGGCCGGCCCCGCCGCCGCATGAAAGGCGCCGCTAGAATCCCGGTTGAATGCACCGGTTGAATATAGGGGACCCAAGATGACCGATATTCCCGGCCCGCTTCCCCCCGAGGCGCTCAGGTGGGTGTTCGAGCCCGCGGGGGCCCTGCCCATCGATGGCGGGAAGCTCTCGGAGGAAACCTTCATCGGCCAAGAGCGCGCAGAGCGCGCCCTGGCTTTCGGCCTCCGGATGAGCTCCAACGAGTTCAATCTCTACGTCTCAGGCCCTCCGGGCACGGGCAAATACACCATGTGCCGTTCCTATTGCGAGCGGCTGGCCTGCGAAAACCCCGTGCCGGATTCCATCGCTTTCGTTCACAATTTCGCCGACTCCGACCGGCCCCTCTGGCTCACCTTCCCGGCCGGGGCCGCCTGCGGGTTCCGCGACGACATGGACGCCCTCTTGGCCGAGCTTCGGGAGGTCATCCCCAAAACCTTCGAGGACGAGGCCCACGAGGAGGCGCGCAAGAAAATCGTCGAGGAAATCCACGGGCGCCAAAGAGAAACACTCGACGCACTCGAGGAGACGGCCCGGAAGGCCGGCTTCGGCATCCAGATGACACAGTCCGGGATGAACGTCACCCCGCTGATCGACGGTGAGCCCGCGACCCCCGAAGGCTTCGAAAAGCTCCCCGAGGCGGAGCGCAAAAAATACGAAGAAAACCGGATTTCCCTGGCCGGCCCGATCTCGGATTTCGTCAAGGAGACTCGCACTCTCGAAAGAGAGGTTCGAAGCCGGATGCGGGAACTGGACAAGGAGATCGCCCTCCTCGCCGTGAGGGGGCCGGTGGACGAGCTGAGGGAAAAGTACGGAGAAAATGAAAAGACGCTTTCCTACCTCAACATGGTGGAGGAGCACATCCTGGGCCACCTCGCGGACTTTCAGCACCCCGACGAGCAGCCTCAGGCCGCCGCCGCAGCGATGATGATGCGGCCGCCTAAGGATGAAAATCCTTTCCGCGTCTACGAAGTGAGCGTCGTGGTCGATAACTCGGGCCTCAAGTGCGCCCCGGTCGTCTACGAGTCGAATCCGAATTTCAACAATCTCTTCGGGCGGATCGAGCGGCGGGCCCATTTCGGCACCTACACCACCGACTTCACCCTCGTTCGCGCCGGCTCGATGATTCAGGCCAGCGGCGGTTTTATGATCCTCAACGCCCTCGATATCCTGACAAACCCTGGCGTCTGGCCCGCCCTCAAGCGGGCCATCCGGACCCGCTGCGTGCGGATCGAGGATCTGGGCGAAACCTTCGGCTGGAGCCAGGGCACCATCAAGCCCGAGCCCGTTCCGGTGAATGTGAAGGTGATTCTCATGGGCAGCCCGATGATCTACTACATCCTGCTCCGGCACGACGAGGACTTCGGCAAGCTCTTCAAGGTGAAGGCCGACTTCAGCTCCGTTATCAAGCGCACCCCAGAGAGCCTTCGCGATTTTAGGGCCTTCATCGATTTTCACCGGCTGGAGGACGGCCTTCTCCCCTTCGGCGAGCGTGCGGTGGCGCGGGTGCTCGAGGCGAGCGCGCGTCTTGTCGCCGACCAGGCGAGGTTTTCGGCCCAGTTTGGCGAGCTTAGAGAGCTCCTGCTCGAAGCCGATCACTGGGCCAGAGAGGAGGGAGCCGGAGAAGTCGAGGAAAAGCACGTCACCCGGGCCGAGGACGAAAAGCGGTTTCGGGCCGATCTGCTCGACGAGCGGCTGCGCGATCAGATCGTCGAGGGAAACGTCTTGATCGATGTCGAGGGGGCCGTCGCTGGGCAGATCAACGGGCTGGCCGTACTCAGCCTGGGCGGGTTCAGCTTCGGCAAGCCCTCGCGCATCACCGCCCAGACCTTCATGGGCGATCGGGGGGTGATCAACATCGAGCGCGAGAGCAAGCTTTCGGGCAACATCCACGACAAGGGGGTGCTCATCCTCCAGGGCTATCTCGGGGCGACCTACGCGCGCGCCCGGCCCCTCGCGCTTTCGGCGAGCATCACCTTCGAGCAAAACTACGGCGGGGTGGACGGCGACAGCGCCTCATCGACCGAGCTTTACGCCCTCCTGAGCAGCCTCTCGGAGCTTCCCATCAAACAGGGCCTCGCCGTCACCGGTTCGGTCAACCAGCGCGGCGAGATACAGCCGATCGGCGGGGTGAACGAGAAGATCGAGGGCTTCTTCGAGGTGTGCAGGGAGATGGGCGCCCTCACCGGGGAGCAGGGCGTCCTCATCCCGCATCAGAATGTGAAAAACCTCATGCTGCGCGATGAGGTGATCGAGGCCGTCCGGGAGGGGAAATTCGGCATCTATCCTATCCGCACCGTGGACGAGGGCATCTCGGTCCTCACCGGGGTGGACGCCGGCGAGAGGGACCCCGAGACCGGCGCGTTTCCCGGGGGCTCGGTCCACGGCCTCGTCGCCGCCAAGCTCGAGCGGATGTACGAGGACCTGCGTCGCCTCGGCAAGAAAAAAGACGATGACGAAGAAGACGAGGAGGAGGAAAAAACTTCCGAAAAAGGGCTGCCCACGCCGCCCGACCCCCCGCCCCACCCGCCGAGACAACGGGGGAGGTAGGAGTCCTTTCGGCCCGGATAGTGGTCTCCTCATGGGAGACCACTACCTTACATTCCCGTAAAACCGCGCGAGCCTTTCGGGCGGGACGCCCAGGGCGTAGAGAATGCTGAGCCCCCACCAGAGATAAAAACACCGCCACTTTCCCCAGACCTCGATGCGCCTGCCGCTGGTGGTGATGGGCGACTCGATCAGGACGACGTTTCCCGCCCCGCGCAGCCGGGCGCTGAAGTCCCAATCCTCGAACAGGGGAAGCGCGGGGTATCCCCCCATATTCTCGAACACATCCCGCCGCACGAAGATGGCCTGATCCCCGAAGAACAGCTTCCAGACGCGCGACCTGACGTTGGCGCTCAGACTGATGAAGCGGCTGAACCTGTCACTTCTGTCGAAGCGGTGCGTGAAGCCGCCTCCCACAGCGGCGGTGTCCCGCATCGCCTCCTTGATGAGCGCGAGGGCGCCGGGCGGCAGGAGCGTGTCGCAGTGGAGGAAAAGAATAATCTCCCCCTTCGCGGCCGCCGCGCCGGCGTTCATCTGGGAGGCCCGGCCGGGCGGCGCGGAGACGAGCCGGGCGCTTCGCCCGGCGATTTCGGCGGTGCCGTCCCGGCTTCCGCCGTCCGAGACAATCACCTCGGGCTCGCCCGGCTGGGATTCGAGCGAATCGAGGAAAACCCCCAGCCTTTCGGCCTCGTTCAGCACCGGAACCACAATGGAGAACATGATTTCCCCCCTCCGGGGAGGTTTTTCGGCGCGCCACTCATCCGCCCCAATTCGGGGCGTCTATGGGGCGAATTGCCGCACACGGCGCCCGCCCCGGCCCAGAGCCGCCGCCCGCTATCAGATAAGGTAAATAATATCAACAGTATAGGCTTGTCAGGTTTTCCCTGTGCTCTGGCTGTGCTCTGGCACATGAATTGCCTCTGATTAAGATAGAGACGTGGGCCTAATTCAGTTTCCGGGAGGAATTGCGATGGAGATAAGAAAAATCCTCGCCCCCATCGACTTTTCGGGGCGCAGCCTCGAGGAACTCAGGTGGGCCACCACGATGGCTAATATATTCGGGGCCAAACTCATCACCCTCCACGTCGTTCCCCCTGAAACGGTGGAAGTATACGCCAGGGAAGGGAAGGACTGGGATTCCATGCGGGCCGAAACCTCCGTCAAGGCGCAGTCGATGGTCGAGGAGGCCGTCCTGGAAATCGGCCTCGCCGGGCTGGAGCACGAGGAGCATATCGTCGCCGGCGATCCCCACGAGGAGATACTCCACGCGATTCGTCTCCACGATATCGATTTCGTCGTGATAGCGACGCATGGGCGGCAGGGAATCTCCCACACCCTGATGGGCAGTGTTGTGGAGAAGCTCGTGGCGGTGTCCCCGGTGCCCATGCTCACGTTGAGCGAGGCATCGCTTGCCAAGGCGATTATCTAGCGGGCGATTCGTATCGCCGAAGGAGGAGAAAATGTTCGAAAAAATTCTGGTTCCCCTGGACGGGTCGAAGCTCGCCGAAGAGACGCTCGAGGAAGTCCGTAAAATCGCCGCTTTCCACGACCCAGAGGTCACCCTCCTCCGGGTGGTTTTCGCGCTGGTGTTTCCGGGCGTGGACCCGACGGAGGCCCAGATCAAAGTGACCGAAGAGGCCTAAGGCTACCTCGAGAAAGTCAGGAAGGATCTCAAAGCGGACGGGGTCAAGGCGCTAACCACTGTGCGGTACGGGTTTCCGGCCGAGGAGATACTGGGCCACCTGACGCGCGGTGACTTCGATCTTCTGGCGATGTCGACCTACGGGAGGACGGGGCCCGCCCGCCTCATGATGGGGAGCGTGGCCGAAAAAGTTCTCCGGGGAGCCGGCGTTCCGGTTCTCCTGTTCCGGGCCGCCGGAAAGCGGGCCGGAGAAATGAGGCAGCCGGCTTCGGCCGCGTGAGCGAAGGAAAGGAGGCAGCCATGGGAAAGTTTGAGCCGAAAAAAATTCTGGTGCCGGTCGATTTTTCCGAGTTCAGCCGGGAGGCGCTGATTTCCGCAGCGGAGATAGCCGGGCTTCGGGGCGCGAAGCTTACCGTGGTGCACATCATGGTCGAGCCCCAGTCATCGGTTCCCTACGAGGTGTATATCGACTGGAAAAAGGTCAAGGGCGATATCCAGATGGACGCCGAAAGGTTGCTCGACGATATGATGCTGAAGGCCTGCGTATCGGAGAAGGCCGGAAAGTGTCTTGTCTGGGGCGAGCCCGCCACGGTCATCAACGAGACGGCCGAGAGGGGGGATTTCGACCTGATCGTCATGGCGACGCACGGGCGAACCGGTCTGACACGCTTCTTCATGGGCAGCGTCGCCGAGAACGTGATCCGCCACGCGCATTGCCCTGTATTGGTGATGCGAAACCCCGATTAACCCGCCACCGGGGGCCATTCGCCGCTTTAGAATGGCGGGCGGCCCCCGGCTCGGTTTTCCCTTGATTTCCCCGCCCGATCCTACGTATGATCGTCATCCTTCCAAATCCATATGATTTTAATGTCTGTCCGTAAGGCAATTAGAAACAATTACTTCTTGCTTCATTCACCCAACCTGTAACCAATTTGAAACCATCAAATAAAAAATAGATCTATGCCGTGCGCCCTCTCGTCCCTCTGAATTTAAATATCTTTCAATATTTATCTATTTGTGATTGAATTAACCAAAATTTAAGTTGAATCAAAAACTTTGATTCGATCCTCCTGAATAGAAACCTTTTTTTGGGTATGTAAGGAAGGGGACAAATGCCCCGTCTGACTATCGAGAACTTCCGAGAACAATTTGAAGAAAAAGTTTCTGAAGGTAATATTTCTTGGCTACTCGTAGGGTTTTGCTCCATCCAAAATGTTATTTATCCTTTTAATTTTATCTAAAAAATCTCCAGCTCGACGAGGAGATATTCTAGGTGATTGGTCTGATTATCTTGAAGAATTTTCAAATTTCAAATCTACTTCCACGGCAAAAGATACATTGAATCGGCGGTTGCGAAATTTACTTGAATCGAAAAATCCTGGCTGTGAGGTCATCATCTATCCTCCGGGGCGGGAGGATTCTATTGGATCACATCAGAGATGAAGTAGGGGAGGTTTTTAGAGGTGCCCTTATATTTGTCCAGAAACGAAATGCAGGTAGCGGCCGATGCTGCCGCCTTGGCCAGTGTGCGTGATTTGGTCGCCGATGATTTTGCAGCGGCCCGGGCGCAGGCGATTTCGGTTGCGGGCGCCAATACGGTTGCTGGCAGGGCGGTTGTGCTCAACGGCGCGCGGGATGTTGAGTTTGGCCGTTGGGAGAGCGGTGAATTTACTTTAATGTCTCTTAGTTGAAAGCTCTTGTTGTCCAAAAGACTCTGACGACATACAGCCTGGAGTACGTTCCTCAAGGCCCACTGGAAGAGCCTTGCAGCTGTCG
>PVBE010644302.1_pt1 | contig 22420 bp, 9 predicted proteins | sample 1631181 | NCBI WGS metagenome assembly PVBE01 (sample SAMN08397723, study PRJNA350692) | Marine metagenome, whole genome shotgun sequencing project. | isolation source: water | place: Pacific Ocean | collected 2012-04 | reverse complement strand
GGTGCGTGGCCAGTCATGTAGATTATGCCATGGTCGATACTTCCCGTCCGCTCGATGCCCTGCTGAGCGAGTTTCTTCACCAGCGTGCGACAACCCTCCACGCTCCCTCTGCTGCCCGGCCATGAGTTTTCTTCATCCGCTGCTCCTGTTTGCCGCGCTCGGGGTCGGGCTGCCTATCCTGGCCCACTTGCTCAGTCGCTACAAAGTGAAACGTACTGACTGGGCGGCAATGCAGTTCCTGAACCGGAGCGTGCGGGTCCGCTCGAGGCAGATTCGCCTGCGTGACATTGTCTTGTTGTGTCTCCGTTGCCTCGCGATCGTGTTGTTGGCTCTCGCCTTCGCGAAGCCGTTCATCGAGGAAGGGGAGTCCGTGCCCTCGAAGGTCAGCGAGCGTCGCGCGGGTGTGATCATCGCCCTTGACGCTTCTTACAGCATGGAGCATGGCGACGGTACCTCCACGCGATTCGAACGAGGCATCGAGAAGATCGACATGATTGCGGAGGAACTCCATCCGGGAGATCCGGTCAGCCTGGTGCTTCTCGGCGCCGAACACCGGGTGGTCGCGCGGAACATGGCTTTCGATCCCGCCCGCTTCGACGAGTTGCTTCGGTCCCAACAGACAACTCCGGAACCTCTCGATCTCGACACTGTTCCGCTCACCCTGGAAGCGCTGGTTGAGGCGATGGATGCTCCACAGAAGGAAGTTTACCTCGTGACCGACATGCAGGCCCAGGACTGGAAGGACCGGCCGGCGTGGTTGGGGAAGGCCTTCGAGGATCTGGGCGAGAGCGCGCCGACGACCATCATTCCGGTGCGCGGCGGCGCCGATAACCTGGCGATCACGAACCTGGAACTGGTGTCCGGGGTGCTACGCAAGGACACGATCGCGCGCTATCGTGCGACGGTGCGGAACTACGGTGCGAGCCCCGTTGCAAATGTGCGGATCAAGGGCCTGGTCAATGATATCACGGTCGATACCAAGACGGTTCCCGCGATTGCGCCGGGGGCCTCGAAGACGGTCTCGCTTTTTGTCCATTTTCGTAATGCCGGGCCGGTCCGGATCAGCGCCGAGTTGGAGTCGGATTCGCTGCCGGTGGACAACGCCCGCCGGACGGTGGCAGTTATCCGGGATGAAGTTTCCGTGCTGAGTGTGGAGGGATCGCCAGGGGGAGGAGGGGACTTCCTCGCCGCGGCGCTCCGGGCGCGTGGGAGTGATGCGGGTCAGGAGAACTTTGCGGTAAGGTCCGTGCCATGGATCGATCTGCCCTCCCAGGATCTGGCGCGCTTCGATGTCGTAGTGCTGCAGAACGTCCCCGACATTACGCCCGAGCAGGCCCGGGTATTCGAAGCCTACGTTCGTGCCGGCAACGGTCTGATCTGGTTTGCCGGTGACAAGGTCGACGCCGCTGCCTGGAACAAACGTTCGGCGCTGGATGGGATTCCGTTGCTCCCGGCCGCGATCGAACAGCCGGTGAGCACGAGCGACGCGCTGGGAGTGGGCAGACCGCTGGATCCAACCATGCCCGACCATTCCGTGTGCCGGCCGCTCCGTTCGTTGCCGGAGGATTTGTTGAGCGAAACCCGGTTCCGCAAGGTGTTGCAGGTCAAGCCTGCCGCCACCAGTTCCACAGTCCTGTCCCTCGCCGGGACCTCAGCGCCGGTGCTGTTGGAACATTCGGTCGGGCGTGGGCAGGTTTTCATGTTCACGACCTCCGCGGATTCGGCGTGGAACAACATGGCGGTTACGCCGGTCTTCCCCATGGTCCTCCAACAGATGGTGACTTACCTCACAGCCCGCGAATTCGAGAGGCCGCGGCAGGTGGGGGATTCCCTGTCGCTGTCCTATGTTGATCAGCCGGATGCGAGCGAGGCCGTGTTCGACGCCCCGTCGAAGGAGATTATCGCCGTGCCCGTGCGGGAGCATCGCAACCAATACGTGGCTCTGTTAGAGCACGCCCGCGAAGTCGGCTTCTATCTTGCACGCGTCAGTCTGCAAGCGCCTGGCGTGCCCATCGCGGTCAATGTCGATCCTGCGGAGTCGGAGGTCGCCTGCCTGTCCGCGGCCGAGACCACGCGCAGTTTCGAAGGAACGGGCATCGCAGTGGCGCAGTCGAAAGGGGACCTGCTCGATGCGGTGAACGAGTCACGCACCGGGCGGTCGCTCTGGCTCAGTTTCCTGCTGGCGGGCCTGGGGCTGCTGGTCATCGAAAGCCTCCTGGCGAATCTCATGCACAAGCGGCCGGGCGGCCGGGCCAGGCAGTCCTCGCCCACCACGACGCAAACCGGAACCACCTAGATGATCGCCTGGATTTTGAATGACGGACAGATCGAGCGGCTCTTCTGGGCCCGCCCGGCTTCGGTGGCGGTCATGATGGGAGCCTTTGCCGCTGTCATCGTGCTGACCGTCCTCCTCTACCTCCGACGGCGGGGCCTGCCGAACTGGGTCCGCCTCGTGCTGGCAGTTTCCCGCCTGGTGGCCCTGACTCTGATCGTGGCCGTCGTGTTCGAGCCGACCGCAACCGTTACGCAGACCCAGACCGAGAATCGCCGTCTCCCGGTCCTGATCGACGTGTCGGAGAGCATGTCGGTTGTGGACCAGCGCAAGCGCTCCGAGGATATCGGGGAAGCGGCTGCTGCCCTCGGGATTCTGCCGCTTTCGGCGACCCCGGAGGAGGCCCGCCGCCGTGCCATGTCACTCGCCGGGAAGCAGCGCGATGCCATTGCTGCGGCCTCGCGCCTCGATCTGGCGACCAACCTGCTCTCGCAGTCGGCGCGACCGGTATTCGAGTCGCTCGGCGCAGATCTTGATCTCAGCTACCATGCATTTGGCGAGTCCGTGCAGCGGCTCGGGGTGGGCGAGAATAGTGGAATCGGATCCCTTGCGGCCCTGCGGGTGGACGAGTCGGGAACCTCGATCGCGGGAGCACTCGAAACCGTCGCCAAAACGGAACGCGGGGCGCCCCTGTCCGGCATCGTGTTGCTCTCGGACGGGTTGGACACCTCGTCCAGCCGAGTCGAGGCGGTGGTTCGTGATCTGGGGACACGCGGGATTCCGGTCTACACCGTGCCGGTGGGGATCGCCGATCCTGACGACGTTTCGATCCGCAATGTCATCGTGCAGGATGTGGCCTTCACCGGCGACAAGGTTCCGGTCCGCGTTCAGCTTCAATCCAAGGGCTACGAAAAGCGCAGCGCCGACCTGACGGTAAGCCTCAACGGCCGCGGGATCGCACGGCAGAGCGTTTCGCTGGCAGGTGGACTGCAGTTCGAGGAGATCTTCTTCAACGTTGATGTGGCTGAGAAAGGCGCAGCGCGCATCGAGGTCGCGATCACCCCGTTTTCCGACGAGGCCACGGCAGCCAACAACCGGGTGGAGCGCAGCGTTCGGGTCGTGAACGAGAAAATAAACGTGCTCTGCATCGAGGGCAGTGCCCGCTGGGAGTTCCGTTACCTGCGCGCCATGCTGAAGCGGGATCCGCGCATCAATGCGACCTTTATCGCGACGCGTGCCCAGCCCGAGTTGGCGCAGCAATCGTCGGAATACATCGCGGAGTTCCCCGAGGATCGTGAAGAGGCCTTCTCCTACGACCTCGTGATCCTCGGTGATGTCAATTCGTCCTTCTTCTCGGTGGAAGCCTTCCAGCGGCTGGAGGAATTGGTCAAGGAGCGCGGCGGGTCCTTGCTCATGCTTTGCGGGGCACGCTTTGCTCCCGCCAGCTATGCGGGGACTCCGGTGGAGCGCATGCTGCCGGTCGGATTCGATCCGGACGCGGCCTGGGAGGAGGTAGATGAGAGCGTCTATCCCGTGCTCACACCCGAAGGCCGCAGCAGCCTGGTCATGACGTTGGAAAATGATCAGGAGGACAACGATCTCGTGTGGAGCCGGGTCGCTCCGCTCGACCGTGTTCCGCCGCTCCTCGCCCCGCGTCCCGGGGCGACTGTGTTGGCCGAGCTCTCCGACACCCAATCCCGTGCCGACCGCTACCCCCTGGTGGCCTGGCAACGTTACGGGACCGGAAAGTGCATGATGATGGCGACCGATCGCCTCTGGTTGCTGCGCTTCAAGACGGGTGACAAGTACCACTGGCGGGTCTGGTCGCAGTGTGTGCAGTTTCTCACCTTGTCGCGGCTCATGGGCGAGCACAAGAGGATCCGCCTTGAGACAGATCGGGCCACCTACCCGGTCGGTGGACAGGTCATGCTTTATGCGCATCTGCTCAATGAGAACTTCGAACCGGCTACCCAGTCCGGATTCGAGGTGGAGGTTCGTGCCCTGGGTGCTGATGCCGCGGGGGACGCTCCCCAGCGCGTCACCCTCCGGTCCGACGCCTCGAACCCCGGGCTTTACGAAGGCTACTTCTCCCCACCCCGCGCGGGTGGCTATCGCGTGGAGGCGAACTCGAGCGATCGCCCCCTCTCCAACTCGACCGAGTTCCAGGTCGCCGATCTCAGGCCCGAGCTGGCCAACACCGACATGCAGAGCGACCACCTGCGCCGGATCGCCGAACTGTCCGGCGGGGCCTCCCTCGGAGTTCTGCAACTCAAGGAGCTGCCCGCCTTGCTCAACCGTGAACCGCACACCACCACGGTCCGCAGCGACCTGCCCTTGTGGGATAACTGGCTGGTCGCCGTGGTGCTGGTTGTCCTGCTTGGATTCGAGTGGATGATGCGAAGGAAATACGACCTGCCATGACCGAGCACCACCAACCAAATCTCCTCGATGCACGTCTGAGGTCGGTCTGGCGGCGCGATCAGGTCCTGAACCACACGGCAGGTTTGCTGTCCTTCTGCCGCTGGGCGTTGCTCTTGTTCTTGATCGGGATGGCGGTTGACTGGTTGGTGGATCTGCCCGCTGCAGGGCGCGTCGGGATCCTGGTGGTCCTGATCGTCGTCGCGTTGTCCAAAGCCCGGCAATCCGGCTGGCGCTACCTCCGCAGGTTCGACCCGTCGCGCACCGCCTTGCGGGTGGAGAAACACCACGGCGGACTGGAGAGCCTGTTGGTGACAGCGATTCAGCTTGGTGAATCCGGGTCGGTTCCAGGGACCTCGGAAGCCTTGCGTGCGAAGACCTGCCGCCTGGCCGAGGAAGCCGCTGGACCATTGCGGCCGGAAGATGCCGTTTCCTACAAGGGGCTCCGCCGTTTTCTGTTGCTTGCCCTCATCCCGGTGGTGATCATCGGGGGTTTCGCCATAGTCGATGGACCGTTTCTGGCAGCCGGCTTTGGCCGCATCTTCACTCCCTGGCTTGCGATTGCCTACCCCACGCGCACGCAGATCGAATTGGAGCAGGGCGATCGGATCGTCAAGGAGGGCGTAAGCCTGCGCCTCGTTGCGAGGATTGGAGGCGAGGTTCCGGACGGTGCCGAGCTCATCTTGCGCACGGGCCAGGGCAAGCCCCGCGAGCGCAAATTGGCTATCGCTAACGGCGTCTGCGAGTACAAGGCGGAGGCGGTGTTTCGCAGCTTCGACTACCGTGTCTCCGCTGGCGATGCCGAGACGGCATGGCATACGGTGCGGGTGATTTCGGCGCCCCGGATCGAACGGGCCGAGGTCACTCTGGAGTTTCCGGAATACACCCGGCGAGCAGCCGAGACCGTCGAGGCGCTGACGCTCACAGTGCCGGAAGGCACCACGATCCAGTGGAAGCTCGCGCTCGACCGAGCGGTGGACGAGGCGGAGTTCCGGCCGGCGGAAGGGACCGCCCTTCCGCTGAAGATTAGCTCGGACGGCCGGTCGGTCACAATGGAGCAAGTGGTCGCCGAGTCGCGGGCTTACAGTTTTGGGTGGGTGGACAAGGAGCACGAATTCGACTTCTCGAGCCCGCGTCATTACCTCCAGGTGGCACCGGACCAAAGGCCCAGCGTTGATCTTACTTCGCCCCACGGCAACCTGTTCGCGACCCTTGAACGCAAGCTCGATTTCGCCTTTCGGGGACGGGATGACCATGGGATCGGCGAAGCGGCGATCACATACCGTCTCAATAAAACGGAGGAGAAGAGAATCTCGTTCCCCGCGCCCGAACTGAGCGACGGGAGAGAGGAACGAATCGACTGGGACTACCGCGAGGCACTCTCTGATCTCGCGATTGGCGACACCGTTTCTTTCGTGGTCGAGTTGGCCGACCGCTATCCGGGACCGGACGGTCCGCACTGGGTGCGTTCGGATTCCCGGCGGGTGCAGTTTTTGTCGAAGGAGGACTATCTGGCACAGATCGCGAAGCAGAAGCGGCGCCTGCTCACCCAGATCCGCACCATCTACCGCGAGGAGCGCGGGGTGCATGCGCTCATCCGCGATCTCGATCCCTCCGCTGCCGTCTTCGTCCAGACCTGCCAACTGGAGGCGGTGCGGCAGGATCTGATGGGCGAACGCCTCGGCGTGATCCGCACGCGCATCGATGCCCTGGTTGGCGACCTGGCAGCCAACAAGGTGTCCGAGGAGGCCGAGAGCGCGGCGCTGGTCAGGCTGGGCAGTGAGTTGGAGCGGATCAGCGACGAGCATGTCCACCGTGCGGCATCGCTGCTGCGGGGACTCGCCGCGGTGGACGATGGGAGAGGGAAGACCCGGAATCCGGCGCCAGCGATCGATATGGTCAACAGTTCAGGGCGCGAGCTTGGCCTGGTGGTTCTCCAACTCGGATTCGCGGAGGCCTCGGACGTCATGGCGCGCGAACTGCACGCCACGGCACAAACCCAGGCGGCCCTGCGTTTGCAAACCATCCTCGGAGAAGATGCGGACGCTGCCGCTAAAGACCAACTGGCGGAAACGCAGGCTCGTCTTGCCAGCGAAACGGGCCGTCTCCTCGCAGCCACGCCCCGCAACAAGGAAAGCACCAGCGCCGATGCGATCGTGGCCTTCAACCTGTCCCGCCTTGTGAACGGCCTCGTCCGCTCGGGCACCGACGCCAAGATGCGCGAAGCCGCCGCGCTGGTCCCCAAGGCGGAGTCCAAAAACGCAGCTCGCCTGCAAGCCGAGGTGATCGCGGCCCTGTTGCGCGCGGAGTTTCGGCTGCGGATCGGGGCCGAATACGAAGCGCTGACGACAGCCCGCGACTTTTTCACCGCGCAGGCCGCCGAGCAGAGGCAGTTGCGAGAAGAGAGTGGGGCCTTGAACGTGGAGGAGTTTGCCGGGGAGCAGTCCGCGATCGCTGGAACCCAGTCCACCCTGCAGCGGCAACTGCAACTGCTCCTGATGCCGGAGATCCCCGCGCAACGCCCCAGGCTTTTCGATGCCGTCGTGCCCGCCGCGCCACCGGTCAACGATTTACTGGCTGCCGCCGAAAGCGCGCTACAAACGGCCTTGGCGCAGATCGAATCCGGAGATCGAGAGGCTGCGGCCGCTCACCAACAAGGTGCCGAGACCGCCTTTGCGGAGTTGGCCGAAATCACCCGTGCGAGAATGGCGGCGATGACCGAGCAGGAGCAGATGAAGGCTTCGGTCAACAGTTTCGGGAAACAGGCGGCGCAGTTGTTCATGCTTGAGGAGCGTTTGCTGGTGCTGCTCGAGCAGGTGGAGGACGCTGCTGACGATGAGGTCAATACCGCAGGCCTTGCCGCCTTGAACCAGGCCTTGGCCGAGGATGCGGAGGGCCTTCGCAAGACCATCGCCCTCTGGAACGACTCGCAAGGGGCGCCCAGCGAAGATTATCAGCCGTTACTAGACGCCCTCGACTGGGTCGCGCGTGGCGTGAGCGCCGCCAGCCCTTTGCTCAAGGACAACAAACCAGACGGCGCCATCGAACTCCAGGAGCAAGCGCTCGACGTGATCGAGGAGGCCGCCGCCTTGATCGAGGAGTTGACGATGACACGTTCCGCCTTCGCCAGCGTGCTCGAGATCACCGGGAGCGCCCTCGCCCCGAGCCCGCTGCTGGCAGAGATCGAGGACGAGCAGACTCAGCTGACCGCCGTTACGCAAGAAGCCAAACCAGAGGAGTATCTTAGCCTCGTCGTCCCGCAGAAGAATTTGATCCATGCGGTGGATGCGGTGCTGAGCTCCCTCGACCCCCTGGCGCATAAGATCGAGTCCGGGACGGTGTTGCTCTTCGCCAAAGAGGACATGGACGCCGCTGCAATCGGCTTGGAGAACGATGACATCGAGGATACGCGCGACGCGCAGTCCTTCGTCGTCGAATCGCTGCAGGAGCTGCGCGAGAAGATCGACAAGGTCACCCCTGAGTACCGCTACATCCTCGAGGTCACCGAGTTTTTGTATGAGGTGGTGCCCCAAAGCGCCGTGATGCGCACCGGGATGCGGCAACTGCAAGAGGAGGTCGAAGGCGCACCAGGCGCGGGCGCTTTGAAGGAGAAAGCCGAGCGGTTCGGCAGCAATCTGCAAAAGCTCACCGGAGAGGAACGCCATGCGGTCACCGCACAGCAGTTGGTGCAAGAGATCGGGGCGGCGAACTCCGACTCCGAGGAGGCGCTTGACGCGCTCCTGGCGGACACCGAGGAGTTGCAAACCCTGATGGAGAACCTCGCCTACCTGATCACGCCGCCGCCGACCGGTGGCATCACTGAAGAGCCGTCGGTCGAGGTTGAAATTCTTAACGCTGCGCTGTCGGTCGCAGCTCACCACAAGGATCTCTCCCGCAATACCCAGACCGCCAAACTGGAGCAACTGGCCGACCTCGCCATGCAGCAGCACAAACTCGCGAGCCAGTGCAAAGCCCTCTTCCCGCCGTCGCCACCACCGCCGGTTGAACCTCCAGCAGAGGAGGCGGAAGCGCCAGAGTCAGTCGATCCTTTTGAGGCCGTTGGACCGGAAGTCGACCCGGCGCCCGAACTTGAACCAGAGCCCGCCGTTGAAGAACAGGCTCCCGCCCCGATTCCGCCCGCCCCTGAGCCACACCCGAATATCGCAGCAGCCCATCAACACCTGAGCGAGGCGGCCGCGAACTTGGAGTCTGGCGACCGTGATGCGGCGATCGCCAGCCAGAATCAGGCGGCCGATGCCCTGCGCTACTTCATCCTGGAGTATGCACTAAAGTATGTCGCCGTGCCTCCACCGGCTCCTCCCGCGGATCCCGCGCCCTCTGATGATGCCGAGCCCGACGACAGCGAGTTGCAGCTTTTCCTGCCCGGCGCACTTACCGGTGAGCGACCGAAGGGTGGGCGCCTCGAGTGGCAGGTGTTGGGGCGCCGTGACCGGGCCGCTTTGAACGAGAACTTCGCGCGTGAGTTGCCCCTCGAATACCGCGCCATCCTCAAGGACTACTACGAAAGGCTGACGGAATGAAAAATCTCTGCACCCAGTGCGTGGTCATCTTGACCTTCGCTTGTTTCGCGTTCACGCCGCCGCTCCATGCGCAGCTTCCCGGATCCGGTGACGGCGCGCCCGAGCTGAGCGCCGAGGCGTCACGCGCCATCGACAAGGGCCTCGCCTATTTGCTTACCGTCCAAAAAAAGGACGGATCGTGGGATAGCAACGGGGAGGGGGGGCATGCGGTGGGCATCACTTCGCTCGCCCTCATGGCGTTCATGTCGAAAGCGCATTTCCCCGGCTTCGGCCAATACGGGGATCAGTTGGACCGCGGCATGAAGTGGTTGCTGAAGCAGGCCAGGGAACGGCCCGACGGTTACCTGGGAACGGTGATGTACGAACACGGGCTCGCCACTCTCGCGCTCTCCGAGCTGTGGGGGATGGCGCGCGATCCGGAGGACGATGACGCGATCCAGAAGGCGCTCGAGAAAGCCGTCGATGTCATCCTCCGTTCGCAGAATCCCGGTGGGGGGTGGCGCTACCAACCGCAGGCGGACGGCGGCGAGGACACCTCCTGCACGCAGACGGTTTTCCACGCCCTGGCCTCGGCCCGCCAGGCCGGAATCTATGTCCCCAACGAAACGATCGCCAAAGTGGCAAAATATTTGAAAAGCGCGCAGGATCCCGCGACCGGAGGCTTCACCTACACGCCGGGGGGAAACAAGAAAGTGACCGCAGCCTGTACCGCCGGCGGCGCCTATATCGCGCAACTCGCGGGGCAGCGCGATACTGAGATGACCAATGCCGCGCTGCGCCATCTAAGGAGCCTCGCGCCCGGGATCATCACCGGCGGCGGGAGTTACTACTACTACACCCATTACTACGCCATCCAGGCCATGGTGCAGGCGGGCGACGATGAATACGCCAAGTGGTATCCGCTTGTCCGGGACGCCTTGATCAGTCGGCAGAAGGAGGAGGGCGCCTGGGACAAGGGGCGCGGGCACGGGGGAAGCTCCTACACGACTCCGATGGCGATCATCATCCTGGCGACCCCGCATCGCTACATCCCGATTTATCAGCGGTGATAGAACAACACCCAGCGACGATTGGCTTGCGAACGGCCGGCCTCGCCTGGGTTTTGTGTTCCGTCGCGGTTATTTTTGGCCAAGACCCAGCAACTCCGGCGGCAAGGATCCCCGCGAAAGAGATCGGCGCCCTTCAGCAGGAGCTCGCCGAGGCGGGCGAGGCTTCCTCCGTCACCGTTGCCGTCTCTGCGGAGGGGGCCGGTTACGCGAAGACAGGAGTTGAACCGAAGACCTATCCGCCAAATTCGAAAAACAATCCGCTGACCCCGACCTCTGCCCATGTTTCTTACGGTGAACACGAACGGAACAAGCTCGATTTTTGGCAGGCGGAGTCCGAGACTCCAACCCCGGTCATCATGATCCTTCACGGTGGTGGCTGGGTCGCCGGCAGCAAAGTAAATGTTCCAAGAAACCCTCGCTTCCCAAATCTCCGTGCCATTGTGGGGGAGGGGATTTCGGTTGTGGCGATAAACCATCGGTTGATCGGAAAGCATACCGAGGGCGTTGTGCCACCGGTCAAGGGAACACTTGAAGACGTCGCTCGGGCGGTGCAGTTCATCCGTAGCAAGGCCCGCGAATGGAACATCGACAAGGACCGGATTGGCTCCTATGGCCATTCGGCAGGCGGCTGTTCGAGTTTGTGGCTGGCCTACCACGACGACATGGCCGATCCGAAGAGTGAGGATCCGGTTGCCCGCGAATCAACCCGGCTCTGGTGCGCCGCTGGGTCCGGTGCGCAGACGACGCTTGATCCGAAGCAGATGAACGAATGGTTTGCCAGCCCCGGCTATGGTGGCCATGCCTTTGGGGATTATGCCTTCTCCAAGGAGTTTGATAGGTTCCTGGCTGACAGGGAGAAGCTGCTTCCTTGGATTAAGGAATACTCCCCCTGGGGACTTGTCAGTGCCGGAGACCCACCGGTCTATCTGGCCTATGGCAATGAGCCGCCTGCTTCGGGTCTCGGTCCGGACTCGATCCATGGCGTCACCTTTGGCGTTCGCCTGAAGAAGCGCTGCACCGAGCTGGGGGTCGAGTGTCATGTCGTTCACCCAGGCGCTCCGGGCGCGAAATTCAAGAGTCCCATCGATTACCTTGTCGCGACACTCAAGGTACCAGCTCGAGCGGACGAGTTGAAACCACAATGATAGTCTCGCTCCATACGCCATTGCGATTTTGGCATGGCAAGCATGCATTCGACATCAAGATGATGGCAAGTCGGTTGGTGCGAGGTTGCTGCGTGGCGGTCTTGCTGGCATTCGGAAGCTTGTGGGGTGCCGGAGTGGCAGCCGGAGCGCCATCCGAAGTCATTACCGAGAAAGAAATTGGCGTCCTGCAGAAGAGCCTCGTCGAGGCGGGCGGGGTCTCCTCCTCGACCAGACAACGCCGGGCTTATAAAAGCGTCGTCCGCGATGGGGAAGAGTTGCTCGACAACTCGCCGGCGGCACCCAACTGGTGGCGTGTTTTGGAGATCGTGTTCCAAAGCCAGAAGCGGCTGCTTGGCCTGGAGAACTCGGAAGACAATCGCACCGCCCTCCTCGCCACCAGCGCCAAGCTAGCGAAAGCGCCCGATGAGTATGCTGAATTGCGCCTGGAGGCAGACCTGCTTTTGTCGGAACAGCGTCTTTCTGCCAAAAACGCGGACGTGAAGGAGCGGGCCGAGGCGCTCGCGGCACTCATCGAACGTTACCGCGGCACGCCGGCGGAGGCAAAGAGTCTGATGATGGCCGCGCGGATTGCTCCGAAGCTGCAAGCGTTCGAATTGCAGAAGCGAATCGCGGACGCCCTGGGCGAACGTTTCGCAGGCGATCCAAGCGTGATCGAGTTCCGTCGGCAACAGCTCGGGCTCGCTCGGCAGGACGTGCTGTTTGCCGGTATTTACACACGGGCGGACGGTGTTGTCCTGCGTTTTCCGGCTGATCTGATGGGGAGGCAGAGCGTCATGGTGTTCTGGTCACGAAAGACAGAGGGCTACGAGGCCTACCTCAAAATGATCAAGAAGGTTCAGGATGAACTGCCGGGTCAATTCGAGGTTTTTAGTTTTAATCTCGACGAACTGTCTGACGCGGGCGCGTCGGAGCTAAAAGCTCTGGGCCTCAACTGGACGGTGATGCGGCTGCCTGGGGGCAAGAAGAGCCAGGCCTTTCGCACCTATGGAATCAATGACCCGATCGGCTTCCTGGTCAACGCGTATGGCCATGCTCTTCTGGCGCCGGCCTCGCTGAACGCGGCGGAGCAGGTCAAGCTTGGCGTGCGCGGGCTACAGATGGGGATGGCCACGTTGAATCGGCGCCTTGACGACCCACGCTATCTCTCGCAATTGCAGTCGCTGTTCGTTGGCGATGATCTGGTTGCCGAGCCCGATGGTCCCCTGGATGCCGCCTTGCCGCCTGAGTTGAAGATGGTCCCCGCGTTCAGCGAGGCCGGCGCCAGAAGAGCAAAGGGCCCGGGCAGGGAAGCGAGCGCCAAGCTGGCTCGCACAGCCGACTCAGTGCCGGCCGAGACACTACGCGACATCCAGGGGTGTTTCACCCCGGCACCTTTCCGCTACCGACTGACGACCGCCGAGGCGCTGGCGAACTACGAGAAGGCCGAGAAGCTGTGCGGTGAGGCGGTCAGGCAACACCCGACCGCGCCGGACCTCTGGATCGTGCGCAACCGGAGGATCATCGCCCTTCTGGGTATGTGGAACCTTGCCGGTGGGCCCAGGCATCTTGAAGAAGCGGCCAGAGAGGCGCGCACTTCTCTGAGCGCGAAGCTGCCTCCCGGGGCCGACATCGTCCCGCGATTCTGTCTCGCCATGGAAATACTCCGGCAAGGGGACTCGCCGCCGGAGTCCGTCATCCCGGACTTGATCGAGAAAGCGGGCGGGGACGGAGCGCCCTGTTCAGCTCATGCCGCGGCCGCGATCCTGGCGCTGCACGCCAACGCGCTGGACTTGCACGATCGCTACCGCGCCACGCTGCTGGCAGCGCCGGACGGGGGCAACCCCGCGCTGTGGTCCATGGTCTCGTTCCTGCGTGATCGAATCCACCGCTTCCGCCTGATGAAGGGCAATTACATCCACAAGGAAGGCGAGTCGGTGCGTAGCTACATGATCGGTTATGCCGACCCCCCGGCGACGGAACTTTTGCCGAACTTGACGCTCAAGGCCCTTGATGGGCGAACGCTGAACCTCCCGCAGGATACTAACGGCAAACTGACGATGTTGGTTTTTGTCGAGCCGTCTGCGGATCCCAATGCGGAGTTTCCCATCGACGTAGGTTCAGACATGAAGCCGCGGCATCACAGCATGCCCAGATTCGCGTGCGACCTGGCAGACAAGCATGTCAACAAGGACCTGAACGCCATCGTGGCCTTTTTGTCCGACGATGCGGACCGCATTGCGGCCGTGATGAAAGCACGGGAGTATACCTGTCAGGCGACGATGGTGCCGGGCGGCCTCGCCAACCCGATGGTGCGCCGGCTGGGCATTCTGTCGGCGGATCGGATCCCGAATGTCTTCCTGCTCCGCCGGAACGGTTCCATCGCGTGGCACTCATCGGGACTGCCCTACCAGGACGCCTCGGAATTCGTGGCCCTGCTCTCCACGAAACTCCGCATCGAGACCTATGAAGCGGGGAGGGCCTGCGAGGCGCTGGAGAAGGGCGATTTCAAGGGGGCGGCACGCGTCTTCGGCGGCCCCTATCTTCCCTGGAATCCCGATCGCTACGGCTGGCGAGGCCCGAGATACCACGGGCAGGCCCTGGCCTATGTGGGCTTGCAGGACTGGAATGCCGCGCTCGAGTCGATCGAGAAGGCGATCGACGCCCAGAAATTGCGCTACTACCTGCAACGAAGAAGCAAGGACCCGACCTTATGGCGAAAGGAAGCCGCCACGGTGACGATCAATAACCCGAATGACACCATGGTGGAACTGTGGTCTGTCAGGGCCGAAATCCTCGCCAAGCTTGGCCGCAGTGACGAGGCGGCCCAAATGCGCAAGCGCGCCGCAGAACCAGCCAGACCAGATGTTCCGAGCGTTTACAAGTCGACCCACGAGAGACTAAAAAACTGGTTAAAGCAGCACAGAATGGAGACACAAAAACCATGAACACACGAACAACGATTGGCGGTTTTTGTTTAGCGATGGCGGCGACGTTACCGAGCCTTCCCTCCTCAGCGGCGGACGACAAGCCGGGCGACGGGCCCGGTGCTGTACGAGTTATCAAGGAAAAGCCGGCGGATGCGACGAGCCTTCAGCGATTGGGCAAGGCTGTGTTGGCGTCCAAGCCGCTGACCTACTGGCGGATGCACGGCAAGGAGGAGGCGGTCGCCATTGACGCGTCTCCCAACGGAAACAACGGAACGTACGAGAAGGGCGCCTCACCTTATTCCCCAGACGGTAAAGCCGGCAACCTGAACGGTGGGCGCATGCGGGCCGGGTTGGAACTGCCGGCCAACACATACAGTGTGGAGTTGTGGTTCTGGAACGAGACGCCCCATCACGCGCGCTTGGTTACCGGATACATGTTTTCACGCGGGCCAGACGGTGACAAAAGTGCGGTCGGTGACCATTTGGGAATTGGCGGCACACACGGCGCCGCCGGGCGGCTCTTCCTCTTTAATGGAAATCAGCGGAACCAGACGATCGAGGGCTCAACGCAACTTGTGCCGCGTACCTGGAATCATGTCGTGATGGTCCGGCAAAAGAACGAAGTGGCCGTTTATTTGAATGGTCATACCGAACCGGAAATCCAGGGCCGGCTGGCCGTCACGTATAAACCGGATAGCGCACAGATTTTTGTCGGTGGTCGCAGCGATAACTTCGCAAACCTCGTTGGCCGTATGGACGAAGTCGCCCTATACGATCGGGCGCTAACACCGAAGGAAGCGAAGGCTCATTTCGATGCCGCGGGAGTGACGCAGGTTGAAGGGCCGAAACAATCAGCCGCAGTGCGCGTGGCAAAAGACGGCGAGACCGAACACTTCTGGTACCGCCTAGCGCCAGTCGACCCTTACATCGACTCGCAGCGCGATAACAAGGCCTTCGCTTTTCGGAAAGGCGTCATCCTGCTCTCGGAAGACAACGGAAAGACCTGGCCGCATACGAAGGCATTTCCCAACGCGAAAAATATCACGTTCAGTTGTATTATGAAAAACGGGAACGTCCTTTTTGCTACGCGCACCAAGCTTTATCTGAGCACGGACAACCTGAAAACGCACAAGCAGATTACGGTCAAGGATCAGAAAGGTCGCGACTATCTGCCACATACTCCGCGAGATCCCAACCAACCCGGTTGGTACTTTCATCCGCTAGACGGCGTTCACACCTGGGACGTGGACGGAAGGGAGATGCTGGTGTGGGGCAACTACTGCAATGTCATCGGCGGCTCCGTTCCCGTAAACATTTACTACTCGACCGACCAGGGGCGGACGGTAAAAATCGCCTGTTCATTCGGCCGGAACCCCCGCTACACGGACGGCGGAACGCCGCTTGGCGATCCCGACAATCCCGTGATCTGCCGGCACATTCACTCGGTTGCCTATAACCCCAAAGAAAATGCCTTTTACGCTTGCACCGGTGATCACGACCTAAATGCGAAGCACGAGTGTCACTGGTTGCGTGGCTTGTATGATCGGGACAAGGATACGTGGATCTGGAAAGTGCTGGAATCAACTGACTCGAATACCCGCTATAAATCTGGCGGCATCAACTTTGTCGATGGCAACGTCTACTGGGCCGCCGACGCCAACGGGAGGAAGCCTCATGACCGCGGCATTTTTCGTTGCAACCCGGCGGACCTCGCCGATCCCTCGAAGCACACCATGCTCTTCGACCCGAAATATCCAGTAGCCTTGATGATCATTGAAGATGGTGTGATTCTTGCCGGCCACATCGCGCTAGAATCCCCATTCCGCACAGGAATCATGTTCTCGCCCGACATGGGCAAGACCTGGGCGCAGTACGACTTGAAGGAATTCGGCAAGCGTACTGCGGTGCGTTTCCACCGGAAAAACAGTGACGGATGGTTCCGAGTCGATCTGAGAACAGGGTGGGTCACACCGAACGAGGTTCTGTTCATCAAGCCGAAATAGCATGCAATCATGGAAAGTTGTTACCGAAAAGGTGGCAGAGCGGAAACAACAATTACCTGCTGCAACAAAGGAATATCGAATCATGAAGAAACACGACACCATTAAGAGTGCATTGATCATGACGATCCTGGTCCTGTCGACATCCGTCTTTGCCGCAGGGGCACCAGCGCCGTTCAGCCTGAGCCCCGACGGGAAGAAACTCGAGGCACATTACAGCAAGATGCTGTCTGATCTCAGGGAAGCGATCACGCGTCTGGAACCCAAGGTGGATGAGAACGTTAAGGCCGCATTTACCAAGCAGTTGGATGCGCTTAGCAGTGTCCCGCCCATTACCAAGACCGTCAAGAACCACATCACCAAGACCGTGCGGCAAGTCACCCTGAAATGCGACCCGGGCAACCCTGCCTTTGTAGAGAAACAGAAAGAGGTGCTTCTGGCTGCCAGGGCTGTTCTGAAAAATGTTGACGTCTTTCCAGGCGGCGAGGAAGCGCTGGCCACCATGGCCAAATTCGCACTGCTGACACATGCCACCCCGAATCGCCTGGCCGGGTTTGCGCAAACGGGCGAAGAGGAAAGAGCGTTGATCGATGACCTCCTGAATGACGACAAACTGGTCGCGCAGGTCATGATCCTGGGTGGAGCCGGCGATTACGGTCAAGCCATGCGAAACTACAGGGCCATTCAAGAAGCCACGAAGCGCTCTCACGACGGCTTCTTTCAAACCTGGGCCCTGGCTGCATCGCTCCAGTATGCCCACGATCACTATGTTTATCCCGGTATCCCGGCGGAAGAGTCTCTGGTCAAGTACTACCTGAATTACCTGAAGGCATACGACGACGGCGTCCTGGACCCCGCCTTTTCCAAGCTGGGCGGGACAGGATGGAACTATCGCTTCGTGTTTCCAGACGTCTACACGCTTGAAGATATCGAGTGGATCAGAAAGGTGTTGCGCAACTACCGTCCCGATCACACGCGCCTGGATTACAGATGGCGCTACTGCCGTATCGTGAGAAGCGACGTCCCCTACGGCTCGCGCATTATGCCGGCACGCCCCGATTTGAACCTGTCGAGAATTCAGGATTTCCTTCTCGAGGGCGGTGTCTGCGGGCCCCGCGCATTTGTCGGGCAGATCTCGGGATATGCTTTTGGCATACCGTCGCGTCGTGCGCCCTCCCCGGGGCATGGCGCCATGGCGCACTGGACGCCGGACGGATGGACGACGGTCCTGGGACCGCACTTCTATTTCTGCTCGCACATCGATGGAATGAAGCCCATGGAGTTCCTGTTGCTCTCACAGGCGCAAGAAGACCCCGAGGGGTTCAAACAGGTGCTGATGTGTGAGTGGCTGGGGAAAGCGCTGGGTGAAGCTGCCCCGCGTGACTACGGATCAAGCGGTGGTTTCTGGCAATTGCTTGGTTTCTACAAAAAGCATGCCATCGTCGAAGATGAGAAAATAAAGGACATCGGGACCACGGGTGAAGAACTCGCAGAATCCAATGTGAGTAGCGAAACGGAAGAGGTCGAGCAGATAGAGATCCCCGAAGAGTTTCGAGAGGTCACCGTGGCCGAGGATGGCACCGTCACCATCCCCGTGGCGGCATGCAAATCACCAAAAAACGGTGAGAAGATAAGATTCATGGAAAGAGTCGATGGCGGCATGCAAGCGCACTATGGTATCATCGGTCAGCGCCCGGAAATGCTCGCTTACACGGTAGAGATCCCTAAAGCCGGCAAGTACGAATTCAGGGCCCATGTCTGTACCGTGACCGTGGACCGACAAGCCCTCCTTCGCGTCAACAGGAGAACGCTCCTGGATGTCGACATTCCCTACACCAAAGCCGACTGGATGGACACCGCACCCGTTGAACTCGATTTGAAAGAGGGACGAAACCGAATCGGATATACCCATTACATCCCGAACAAGGGTGTGAGCATCAGGCATTTCACCCTGAAGCCGGTGAAGATGGTGGCTGCAAGGTCCGGTCTGGCCGCCAGCTCTGGTGGCGCGGGGCAGAACGAGATCGCGAACACGATCGGAGTCAGGATGGCGCTGATCGACCCCGGGTCATTGATGATGGGGTCGACAACGGGGCCAGGTGACGAACGCCCGGCGCACCGCGTGAAGTTGACCAAGGGTTTCTACATGGGGGTGACCGAGGTCACCCAGGAGCAGTGGGAGTCGGTGATGCCCGATAATCCAAGCAGATTCAAGGGGGCCGATCGGCCCGTTGAGAATGTGGTGGTGGCTGACTGCGTCGAGTTCTGCAAGCGGCTGACACAGAAAGAGAGAGCCGAAGGCAAGCTGCCGGAAGGCGCTGAGTACCGCTTGCCCACCGAAGCGGAGTGGGAATACGCCTGTCGGGCCGGGTCGGAAACCAAGTACGGATTCGGGGACTCAGAAACGGAGCTGGGTGAATACGCCTGGTGCCGCGAGAACTGTGTGCGTACGCAGCCAGTTGGCATGAAGAAGGCCAACGCGTGGGGCCTTTTCGATATGCACGGGAACGTCTGGGAATGGTGCTCGGATTGGCACGGGAGCTACAGTGCAGGTGAAACGGAGGATCCGACGGGCGCACCGGCCGGGGCGGCCTGGAGTCACCGCGTCTTCCGCGGCGGCAGCTGGGGCAGCACCGTCGCCCACTGCCGGTCGGCGGCTCGCAACGGCTGCGGGACCAGTAACTCCCGGCTCAGCGGCTTGGGCTTCCGCCTCGTGAGAACCTTACCAGCTCAGTAGTCGCGGCCCAGCCTTCGCACAAGGCTACGGCGGGCAGGCTGCGACTGGGCTACAGAGAGGATTACAGCCTTTCCGCAACAGAAAACTCCATAAGGAGATGACACGAAAGCGAACCCAACTTGTTTTACAACTTGCAGCCGGCCTGGCCTGCGTGGTGGCGTGCGCCCGGGAACCGGCGGCGTCGGCGGTCGGGATTCCCGAGCACGCAATCACCGAACTACAGAAGGACCTGGCCGAGGCGGGCAGGGAATCCTCGTCGACCAGGAAACGTCGTACCTACAAGAACGTTGTCCGCGATGGGGAAGATTTGCTCGAAGCTTCCCCTGAAGCGCCGAACCGATGGCACGTTCTGGAAATCATCTTCCAGGGCCAGAAGCGCCTGCTCGGCTTGGAGAATTCCGAGCGCAACCGCGAGGCGCTTTTGGCGACCAGTAGCAAGCTGGTCGAGGCGCCGGACGAGCTTGCCGATCTGCGCCTTGAGGCGGATATGTTGCTCTCGGAGCGGGATTTGTCGGCAAAGAATGCGGATGTGAAGAAACGCGCCGCGGCCCTGGGGGAATTGATTGCACGCTACCGCGATACACCGGGGGAGGCGAAGTGCCTGATGATGGCCGCCCTGATCGCACCGAAGCTGGAGGCCTTTGACCTCGAAGATGAGATCGAGCGGACACTGTGTGAACGTTTTGCTGGTGACCTCGACGTGATCGAGTGGCGGCGTAAATATCGCGACTTCAGCCACCTGCCGGTACAGTTCGCGGGCACGTTCAAGAGGGCCGACGGCATGGCGATTTCGTTCCCCGCGGACCGCATGGCGCACACCAGTGTGATGTTTTTCTGGTCGAAGAAAACTCCGGAGATCGAGCCGCAATTCGAAGAGATCAAGGATTTGCAGGGACGCTTTCCTGGCCAGTTTAAGGTATACAGTTTCAACTTGGACGAGTTGCCCGATGCCGGTGAGAGCGTTCTGCGGGCGCGGGGAACGGACTGGACGGCGTTGCACTTACCGGGCGGGAGGAAAAGCCAGCTCTACCGCGCCTATGCGAGCCAGGACCCGGTTGCCATTCGGGTGAATGCGCACGGGCACGCCTTCGTTTCGGCAAGTCAGACCAGGATTATCGCCGAGGAGGCACCTATGGAGCAGAATTTCGACGAACTGCGATACCACGCCCAATTGCAGTCGTTGTTCATCGGGGATTTCATGGTGACCCGGCACGCGCCTGCCCCCGTGAAGGGGACGGATCCTGAGGCGTGGTTCAGGGCGATCGAGGATTGCTTCGTCCCGGCGCCCCTTCGTTACCGCTTGTCGCGGTCGCAGGCGCTGGCGAACTACGAGAAGGCGGAGAGGCTCTGCCGTGAATCCATCGCCGAGCCTTCGAGGGCACCCGATCTGTGGCGCGTCCGCAATTGCCGGATCATCGCCCTGCTGGGGATGTGGAATTTGGCGAACGAGCCGAAGCACTTGGAGGACGCGGTAAAAGAAGCGCAGGCAGCGTTGGCCGCCGGACTGTCCCGCGGAACCGAGATCGTTTCCCGTTTCTGTCTGGCCAAGGATGCGCTTCGCCGGGGCGGATCCAATCCGCGCGTGCTGCTCACCGAATGGGTCAAAGCGCTGGGTGGAGACGATGCTTCCGCATCCGCCTACGCGGCGGCGGCGATTCTGGCGCTGGATGCCAACGCTGGGGACATGCACGAAACCTTCCGCGAGAGGGTGTTGGAGACGCACGTTGGAACCCCGGAGCTCTGGCCGGTGGTATCGTTCCTCGTCGATCAAAACCACCGCTATCGCCTCTTCAAACCGAACCTCTACCTTCCCCCGAGCAAAGGTCGCCGTATTGAACGGGCAAGATTGAGGGGCAATGCGGTGGCGTTCGACGCTCCTCAAGTCACCGATGATCCATTGGAGGCTGACTTTGATACGATCGACGGCGGCACACTGAGCCTGCCTCAGGCGACCGATGGAAAATTGACGCTGCTGATGTTTGTCGAGGCACCGTCAGGATCGGAGTCGAGTTTTCCGACCTTGATCAACGGATCCGTTACCGAAGACGCGAGGGGCAAAAAGGTGGAGACCCTCGGAGTGATGCAGCACGCCTTCGCGTTTGCCGATCAGCATGTGCGCGAGGGGATCCAGGTGGTTGCGGCCTTCCTGTCTGACGATAGCGATCGCGTCAGGGCACTGATGGATCAACACGGGTGGCCTTGCGAGGCGGTCATGGTTCCCGGTGGGCTCACCAATCCGCTGGTGCGGCGCCTCGGAATCCTCTCCGCAGACCGTGTGCCTAACATTGTTCTCCTCCGCCCCGATGGAACGATACTGTGGACGCTCTCCGGTATTGCGCATCCCCAGGTGCGGAGCGAAGGTATCGGTGAGACATTGCACGTGATCAGTCGCGCCATGAAATCGCACATCGATGCCTGCGAGATGGAGGGGGCGCTCATGGTTTTTGAGAAGGGAGATCTTGAGGAGGCGATCGATCTTTTTGCGGGTTGGTTCCCCCAGCCGGAGAGACCGAACCCCGACGAGTGGACAGCTCCCCGGTTGAACGGCCGGGCATTGGCGCAGATGAAATTGAAGAACTGGGAGGCTGCCTTGGCGGATCTCGATGCCGCGATCGTGGCGCACCAACGGATCTTCAACGCCGGACAACAGTGTGTTTGCCAACGCGTCGCGCAGCTGCAGCTTACCAGGGCTACGGTGCTCGACGAATTGGGGCGGCCGCAAGAAGCGAAGCATGCGAGGGAATCGGCTGCTGCCGCGAGGACGGCGCACGGTCCGTCACGGGCTGGCCGGCTCCATGACCGATTGGAAGCGATGAACAAAGAAGGGAATGCTGCCCGTGAGTAGGTGGATGAGGTTCTTGATTGCTTGTTCGGTGTGCGCGATGGCCATGGTGGGCTTTGCGGAGGAGAGTGGAATCCCCGAGAGGGACATCGCAGCCTTGGAAAAGGAAATAACCGAGGCCGGCGAAGCGGCTTCCTCTTCGAGAAAGCGACGAGCTTACAAGGGGGTCGTCCGGGATGCGGAGGATCTGTTGGAGGCCTCCCCGGCGGCACCCAACCGCTACCGGGTTCTGGACATCGTGTTTCAGAGCCAGAAACGCCTGCTCGCCATGGATAACTCCGACGAGAATCGCGACTCCCTCCTTGCAACCTGCGCTAAGCTGTCCGGGGCGCCTGACGAGGTGGCGGATCTTCGCCTCGAGGCGGATCTGCTGCTGTCGGAGAGAGCGCTGTCGAGCAGGAACGCGGATGTGAAGGAGCGTGCCGAGGTGCTCCAGCACCTGATTGCACGTTACCGCGACGCGCCGGGTGAGGCGAAGAGCCTAATGAT
>PVBE010825987.1_pt1 | contig 22421 bp, 18 predicted proteins | sample 1631181 | NCBI WGS metagenome assembly PVBE01 (sample SAMN08397723, study PRJNA350692) | Marine metagenome, whole genome shotgun sequencing project. | isolation source: water | place: Pacific Ocean | collected 2012-04 | reverse complement strand
GTGGCTGTCATGGCTTGGCTTCCTTGGGTTTGTCGGGACCGGCGATGTACCGACACTTTCCGGATAGCATTGCCGGATCGTCCAATTTGGTGCGTCGGCGATCCGTCCGGTCATTGATCCAGATCAATCGCCATCCGTGGGCTGTTTCGTTGCCTCTGGCGGGATTTACCGTGACGCTATTCCCAATTCCAACTCCTTCGGCGCCGATCAGTCCTTCGACATCGAAACGCCGCCATCCTCGGCGATCGTCCAATGCGGATTGTACGCGACTTCCCACGCGTGGCCGTCGGGGTCGGCGAAATAGCCCGAGTACCCGCCCCAGAACGCCTCCTCGGGCTCCTTCAAGATCGTCGCGCCGCGCGACTTCAGTGCTGAAAAGATCGAATCGACTTCCTCCCGGCTTCGGGCGTTATGGGCGAGGGCGAAGCTTCGCCGCGTGACGTCGCCCTGAATTTCGGCCGACGCATCAATGTCCTTCGCCATGTCGTCGTACGGGTAAAGCGAGAACACGAGCCCACCGAGATCGAAGAAGGCGATCTCGGATGGGCCCGGGGCCGCGTTCCAACCAATCACTTCCTCGTAAAACGCTACGGAGCGTTTCAGATCCGTCACCCCCAGGGTGATCATACTCAGGCGTTGCTCCATCACCGTCCTCCTCAGGTTTGCGTATAAGCTAACGGGTGTCTTCCCCAATGGCAAAACGAGCGGCGAAATTCGGGACAGAAAGGATAGATCCGGGCTGCCCGCGCGCCCTCCTTCCGATGCCGGTTCCCCGGCTCTCGCCGATCCTGTTACCATGGCGCCCGAGAGACCCGTCGCCACCGTCATCCCAAGGGAGGAATCCGACATGGCGAAACGTCCGGCGACCGCCGCCGCCCGCAAGGGGCGGAAGAAATACGCCATGAAGATCGAGGAGCCGGTCTACGTGCCGATGCGCGACGGGACCCGCATCGCGCTCCGCGTCTACCGGCCCGACGCGCCGGGCACCTTCCCCGCCCTGTTCGCCGCCTCGCCCTATCAGTTCGAGACCGACGACCTGCCGCACTCGGTCCTGTTCCTGACGCGCGAGATCGGACCCGTCGAATGGTACGTCCGCGAGCACGGCTACGCCTATGTCCGGATGGACGTGCGCGGCTCGGGCCAATCGGAAGGGGTCTACAACTTTCTCGACCGCGAGGAGCAGCGCGATTACCACGAGACCATCGAATGGATCGGGCGCCAGGACTGGTGCAACGGCAATGTCGGCGGGCTCGGCCAGTCGTACTATGCCTGGTCGCAGTGGTTCATGGGCATCGTCAACCCGCCGAGCCTCAAATGCATCGCGCCCTATGACGGCGCCGTCGATCTCTATCGCGGCACCGCGTTCCACGGCGGCATCCTGTGCGACTTCATGTGGTGGTGGTACAACCTCGTCCGGGTCAACAACCTGCACCGCGCCGCCGGCGCGCCGACCGGCAAGCAGATGCCGCTCGACATCGGCTGGGAGATGCAGCGCCGCGACACCTACGACGACTGGTGGCGCGAGCGCAGCCCCTACGAGCGCCTCGGCGAGATCCAGGTTCCGGTGCTGTCGATCGGCCACTGGGGCAAGATGGGGCTCCATCTGCGCGGCAACATCCTGGGCTACGAGGAGGCAAGGGGACCCAAGAGGCTGATCGTCACCGGCGCGCGCGACGTGTTCGAGGCGCACGAGCTGTTCGACGAAGTGCATTATCACGAAGACGAGCTGCTGCCGTTCTACGACCACTATCTGAAGGGCATCGACAACGGCTATTCCGACCGCGCGCCGGTTAAGCTCTACATCCTGGGCGACGAGGCCTATCGCGAGGAGAACGAATGGCCGCTCGCCCGCGCCGAGATGACGCCGTACTACCTGACCAAGAGGAAGTCGGGCAGCCTTGCGTCGCTCAACGACGGCGGGCTTTCGACCAGGGCGCCGACCAAGAACGGCGGCGCGACGAGCTATGACTACCCCGATCCCGAGTGGAAGCGCGGCGTCGTCGCAATGGGACCGCAAGGCCCCGATCCGATCCGCCGCGTGCTGACCTTCACCACCGGTCCTCTCGCCGACGACGTCGAGGTGACGGGCCCGGTGGTGCTGGAGCTCCACGCGTCGTCGACCACGACCGACACCGACTTCATCGTCAAGCTCGCGGACCAGTTCCCGCAATCCGACGAAGACCGCGCCAAGGGGCTTCAGCCGCACTCCGTGGTCGTGTCGAAAGGCTGGCTCCGCGCCTCGCACCGCGAGAAGGACGAGACGCGCTCGACGGCACTTCGGCCGTTCTACACCCACGCCAACCCGCAGCCGATCGAGCCCGGCGAGGTCTATACTTTCGAGATCGAGGTGATGCCGTTTTCCAACGTGTTCAAGGCCGGCCACCGCATCCGGCTCGAGATCGTCAACGGCGACTCACCGATGACCGATGCGATCTTCACCCACCAGTACATTTACTACAAGGTCGGCACCGACACGATCGAGCACAACGCGGCCCACCCATCGCGGCTGTTGCTGCCGGTGGTGCCGCGATGACCGCGTAGCGCCGAACATCGCCGACGCCCGGTTTCACGGCGCCTTCGTGTCCGGCCGCTCGGCGAGCCGCGCGCCGCGCGCGGCCATCCATTCGAGGATCGTCCCGTGGACCTTGTCGGGCTCGAGGTCGCGCAGCAGCCAGTGATAGCCGTCGTCGTAGCGCGTGAGATCGGACCGCCCTTCGGGCAGGTGGCCGGCGAGCCACTCGATCATCCACTCGCGCACGAAGTCGTCGTGCTCGCCGTAGAGCAGGAGAACGGGAAACCGAACCTCCGGCGCCGCGCGGGCGGCCCGGTCCATCAGCTGCATCAGCCCGTAGATCGCATCCGCCCGGGCGCCCCGGATGATGTCCTCGCCGCGGCTCATCTCGTGCCACACATCGATGTTGTCGGTCGGGCGGAGGTCGAGCCCGCTCCCGGTGAACACGAACCACGGTATGGTGTGCGCCGCGAGCCACATGGATGCGCGGGCGGCGATGGGAAGCTCGTCCCACGGCACCACCGCGGGCGCCACCAGGATGACGCCGGCCACGTCGACCAGGTCGCCGCGCGCCGCGGTCAGCAGCGCGACGCCGCCGCCCATGCTTTCGCCGAGCAGGAAGATCGGCGGTTCCGGGTGGCGCGCGCGCACCTGGCGGACGAACTGGGAGAGATCGCGCGCCAAGTTGTCGGCGCCCGGCCAGATGCCGCGATCGGGGCTGCGCCCGAAGCCCCGCTGATCGGCCGCATAGGTCGCGATGCTGTTCTTGCGCCACAACGCGGCCGGCCACTCGAACGCCTTGCCGTGCTCGTTCATGCCGTGGATCGCGATGATGACCGACCGGGGCGGGCCGTCCGGCATCCAGCTTCGCACCCGCATCTCGGTGCCGTCGTCGGCGACGAAGCGCGCGCCGTCGAGCCGGGGGGACGCGGTCTCGGGGCCGCGCGCGATCACCTGGGGCGCGCACGCCTCGAGCGCCAGCGCGGCGCCGAGGACGAGCGCAGCGAGCATTTTCCGGCGCCTCGCGTGTTGGCGGCAGGACCCGATCGTCATGACGGGGTTTATACTATAAGGCTCCCGGTTCGGGACCGGTTAAAGCGCTGGCGGCTAACCGGCCGCCGCCTGTTGCGGCGCGCGCACCAGGGCGTCGTAGTCCGCCATCAGCGTCCGGGCAACCGGGCCGACCTGGAAGTTGAAGTCGTCGATCTCGCCGACCGGCGTGACCTCGACCGCGGTGCCGGTGATGAACACCTCGTCGGTGCGCTCGAACTCGTCGGGCATCAGGACGCGCTCGATGACCTCCATGCCGTGGTCCTTGGCGAGGCCGATCACCGTCCGCCGCGTGATGCCGTCGAGGAAGCAGTCGGGGATCGGCGTGTGCAGCACACCGTCCTGGACCAGGAAGATGTTGGCGCCGGTGGTCTCGGCGATCTGCCCGCGCCAGTCGAGCATCAGCGCGTCGTCGTAGCCCGCGCCCTCGGCGTCGTGCTTGGACAATGTGCAGATCATGTAGAGCCCGGCCGCCTTGCTGTGGACCGGCGCCGACTCGGGCGACGGCCGTTTCCATTTCGAGGTCTGAAGCCGGATGCCCTTCATCCTGGCCTCGGGCGAAAAGTAGGACGGCCATTCCCACACCGCGATGGCGAAGTTGATCTTCGCGACCTGGGCCGAGACGCCCATCATCTCACTGCCGCGCCAGGCGACCGGGCGGACATAGGCGTCGGGATAGCCCTGTTCGGCGACGGAATCGCGCGTCGCCTGCTCGATCTCCTCCAAGCTGTAAGGGATCTCGAAGCCGAGCGCGGTCGCCGAATCGATCAGCCGCTCGGAGTGCTCGCGCAGCCTGAACACCTCGCCCGAATAGACCCGCTCGCCCTCGAACACGCAGCTCGCGTAGTGCAGCCCGTGACTCAGCACATGCAGGCTGCATTCGCGCCATGGCCGCAGCTCGCCGTTGAACCATATGTTTCCGTCGTGATCGTCGAAATTCAGCATTTGCCACTCCCGGCGCCGGGCGGGCGCCGTGCCACCATCATTTTATGTCCAAAAATGGTTGCTTCCAGCAACAATCAAAGGCATATAAGTCAACATGGCTGACATAAAATCCGGCGTCAACCCCCTTTTCCTGCGCGAGGAGGACCTGCGCAAGGGCATGGAGCTTTTGTTCTACGCCTACCGCGACTTCACCGCCGAGCCCGATGCGATCCTCGCCAACTACAAGTTCGGCCGTGCCCATCACCGGGTCATCCATTTCGTCGGCGGCAACCCGGGCATCACGGTTTCCGGGCTTCTGTCGATCCTCAAGATCACCAAGCAGAGCCTGTCGCGGGTGCTCAGCCAGCTGGTGCGCGAGGGCTTCATCACCCAGACCGCGGGCAAGCTCGACCGGCGTCAGCGGCTGCTCGAGCTGACCAACGCGGGCGTCGAGCTAGAGCGCCAGCTGTCGCACAGCCAGCGCGCGCGCATCGCGCGTGCCTACCGCGAGGCCGGCGCCGAGGCGGTCGAGGGCTATCGCAAGGTGTTGCTCGGCATGATCAACGCCGAGGACCGTCAGAAGGTCCTGGGCCGTAGCTTCACGGCCTCGGGTCGGCCCGACGAGGACCGCTAGACGGCCGTTTTATCCGCAAACGTCGGCGCCATCCCTACCGCCCCTCGCGGCGCCATGCCAGCATGAGCGCGCCGAGGCCGAGGAGCAGCATGGCGAGGCCGGGCAGCAGCGGCACTTCGCGCACGCTGGTGACCCGGTAGTCGCGGTTGGCGACGATACCAAGCCAGTCGCCGCCCGCCGCCCGGCGGCCGGCGCGTACGCGGCGCAGATTGGGCAGCCCGTCCTGGAGCCAGCTCACGCCGCCGCCGGACGCCTGGATGACGGGCTTCAGCCGGTCGGCGGTCGCGCGCATGTCGGCGAACTCGCGTGGATTGAGGTTGCCGACCGCGGCCAGCGCCGAATGGCGGCCGTCGGTCAGCTTGTAGACGCCGACCTCGTCGATCGGCAACGTCGCCTTCGACCTTCCGGCCGTGCCCTCCTTCAAGGTCACCGTCCGGGTCTCGCCCGACGGCGTGGTGACCTCGACCGGGGTATCGTCGTCCTCGATGCTGCGCCGGACGACGGCGAGCTTGCCGTCCTCCATGTAGGCGCGGAGGTCGTTCTCCTCCAGGTAGGGCTCCTTCATCAGCCAATGGGCGAGCCGGCGCAACATCTCGGAATGGGGGCCGCCGCCCTCGAAGCCGCGCGACCACAGCCAGATATGATCGCTCAACAGCTGGGCGACGCGGCCCTTGCCGACCCGGTCGACGATCAACAGCGGCCGGTTGCTCACGCCGCGCATCAGCGGATGGCCGCGCCGCGCGGTCGCATCGATCTGGCGGAACCAGCGGCCCCAGCGCGGCCGCTCGAGATCGGCGCCGACGAGATCGGCAGTCACCGGATGGCGATCGCCGAACTTGGTCAGGCGCGGCTGCAGGCCGCGCTCGAAGACCTCACCCGTGGGCGCGCCCGGAAGCGCCGCGCCGAGCGGCGTGCGGAACAGGCTGAGCGCGGTGGCGAACGCCGGGCCGGCGGCCTCGAGCACCGCGCCGCCGCCTTCGATGTAGCGCACGATGTTGTCGAGATAGATCGCCGGCAGGACGCCGCGCCGGCGGTAGCGGTCGAAGATGATGAGGTCGAAATCCTCGAGCTTGGTCTCGAACAGCTCGCGGATCGGGAACGCGATCAGCGACAGCTCGCGAACCGGCGTGCCGTCCTGCTTCTCGGGTGGGCGCAGGATGGTGAAATGCACCAGGTCGACCGACGGATCGGCCTTCAGGAGGTTGCGCCAGACGCGCTCGCCCGGATGCGGCTCGCCCGACACCAGCAGCACGCGGAGCCGCTCGCGGACGCCATTGATCTGGACGACGCCCCGGTTGTTGACCTCGGTCAGTTCGCCGCCGCCGGGCTCGACCGAAAGCTGGACGATGTTGGGCCCGGCATGGTCGATGTCGAGCGGCACCTTGATCTCGCGCCCGACCGGCGCGTCGATGAACCGCTGGTGCTTGCCGTCGCGATTGATGGAGAGCCGCGCCGTCTCGCCGGTTCCGCCCTGGTCGATGATCTTGATGCGCAGCTCGGCCTTCTTTCCGACCAGCGCGTAGTTGGGCACGTGCTCGATCACTAGCATGCGGTCGCGCTCGTCGCGCCGCCCGGTGAGAACGGCATGCAGCGGGCCCGCCAACGGCAGGCCTTCGTCGCCGCCTGGAACATCGTGGACCTGGCCGTCGGTGACCAGGATGGTCGCCGCGACGCGCTTGCGCGGCACGTTGGCGAGCACGCGCCGGACCGCATCGAACAATCGCGTGCCGTCGCGCAGCCCGGACGTCGCCTCCTTGGCGCCGCCGGTGCGCACCACATTGACCTCGAGGTCGGACATCGCCTCGAGCTTGCGCCGAATGTGGGCGAGGGCGGCCTCGGTCTCGGCGGCGCGCTCGCCGATGCGCTGGCTCGCCGAATCGTCGACCACGACGGCGGCGACGTCGGGCAGCGATTTCCGATCCTCCTCGATCAGCACCGGGTTCAAGAGCGCCAGCAGCAGCGCCGCGATCGCGAGCACGCGCCATCCAATGCCGCGGGCCCGGCGAAACACGCCGAAGGCGATGATCAGGACCGCAGCGACCGCGAGACCGGCGAGCACGGCCTCGTCGAACATCGGCGCGACATCGAAGCTCAGCGCCGACACCGGTGTGCCCCCTTATCCGGCGATCCGGTCATTGGCCGAGCCGCTCGATGATCGCCGGCACGTGGACCTGATCGGTCTTGTAGTTGCCGGTCAGGGCGTACATCACCCAGTTGACGCCGAAGCGATAGGCCATCTCGCGCTGCAACTCGCCGCCCGGAACGACCGGGAACTGCGCCGCGCCGAAGTCGTCCACCGCCCAGGCCGCGGCCCAGTCGTTGGCGCCGATGATGACTGACGAGACGCCGTCATTGTGGCGTCCGCCGCGGCGCTCGACCCACACCGCCGCACCGGTCCAGCGGCCTGGGAAGTCCGACAACAGATAGAACGCCTTGGTCAGCACGTGATCGCGCGGTACCGGAATCAGCGTCGGAATGTCGAGCCCCCGCAGCAGCAGGCGAAGCCGCTGGCTCGCCGGGCCGCCGCCGCCCTCGTTCATGAACCGGCCGCGCTCGCGGGTGTCGAAAAGGATCGTGCCGCCGCTCCGGAGGTACTGGTTGAGCTTCTCGGTGGCGCGGTCCGACAGCAGCCGCTGGCGCGGCGAGACCGCCCAGAACAGCAGCGGGAAGAACGCGAGCTCGTCGGTCTCGATGTTGACGGCCATCGGATCGCCCGGCTCGACAGCGGTGCGCCGCCGGAGGAGCCGGCCGAGCCCGGTGAGCCCGGCGCGACTGACCTCGTCGATCCGCGCATCGCCGGATACGACGTAGGCGAGCCTTGTCTCCAGGGTCGCCAGCAGCGCCTTGCGGTCGGGCCCCTCGGGAATGACCCGGGGCGCGGTATTGGTCTGCGCCAGCGCCGGGGCCATGCTGGCGATCATGATCAGCGCGAAGACTGCCGCGCCGGCCTGCCGCGCCGGGCCGATGGATGCCATGCCGCGCATTACATACGCCACCGCCAGGTCGACCAGGCCGAGCAGCAGCGCCGCCAGCAGCAGCCAGGGCTTGAAGTCGAGCACGCTGGCGCGGTCGTAACCGGCGCGCTCGACGCCGGCGGGTAGCGTATCCAAGGGTGCGAGCGCGGTGACGGCTGACGCCAGGTTGAGGGTCCGCCGCGCGGCGTCGTTGCCGTAATATCCGGGCGGGCTCGCCGGCCCGGCGACGGCCTCGGCGAAGTCGCGATCGCGGATGGCGCTGGCCGATGCCGGCGGGTTGCCGAGCCGGCCGAAGCCGTCGAGCGACTGCAACGGCGGCAGCAGCACGTTCGAGTTGTCGCTGACCACGCCCTGGCTCAGCGCGACCACGCGCTTGAGCATGGCGACGAACAGGCCTGAGATCGGCAGGTTCGACCAGTCGGTGTTGGCGGTGGTGTGGACCAGGATCAGCCAGCCCCGCTCGCGCTGCTCGGCGGTTACCAGCGGCGTGCCGTCGCTCAACCGCGCCCAGGTCTTGGCGTTGAGGGCGGGCGACGGCTCGGCCAGGACCTGGCGCTGAATTCGAATGTCGCGCGCGGCGTCGAGCCCGGCGAACGGGCCGGTTTCGCCGAACGGCGCGAGGCTCGCCGGCTGCGACCACGACATGGCGCCGCCGAGAATACGTCCGCCGCCCCGAAGTCGCACCGGAATCAGCGCGTCGGCCGACTTGGCGAGCTTGGGCCCGGCGAACCGGACGACCACGCCGCCCCGCTTGATCCAGGCGGCGAGGCGTTCGCCCTCGGTTTCGCTGAACTTGCCGATATCGGCGAGCACGAGCACGGCGAGTTCACGCTCCAACAGTGCGGAGACGGTTCCGTGGCGCACCTCGCTGAATGGCTTGAGCGCGCGCTCGAGATAGTAGATCGAGCCGAGCAGCGGCTGCGCCGTCTCCAACGCCTCGCCCGAGACCAGCCCGACCGGGCGGCGGCGCCAGCGCTCGTCGAGCAGAAACACCGCGCCCGCCGTGTCCTCGCCCTCGATGGCGACGCGGGCGACCTGGTTGCGGAGCTCGCCCGGCAGCTCCAGCTTGGCCGTCGCGCGCCGCTTGCCGTCGGCGAAGGTAACGCGCTCGCGCGCCAGCATGCGTCCATCCTCGGACGCGGCGCGGATCCACAGCTTCTGCTCGCCGCGCTCGGTGGCGCGCAGCACCGGAACCGTCAGCGTAGCCTCGACGCCGTCGGGCGGCTGCACCACCCGCGCGATCACGCCCGCCGGCTCCGACAGCACCCTGAGCCCGCCGAGCTCCTGGAGACGGGCCGCGAGAGCCGCCGCGTCCTTGCCGTCGAGCCCGTCCGACAGCCACATCACCTGGGCCGAGCCGTCGACCTCGACGTCCTTCATCGCGGCCAGCGCGGCCGAGCGGTTGGTCGGCCACGGCTTGGGCTCGATGGTTCGCGCGACCCGGCGCGCATCGGCGGCGCGCATCAGCTGGCTCGGCTGCAGCGGCTGGTCGGCCGGGGCCCGGGCGGTCGTCAGCAGACGCACCGGCCGGTCCTCGCGCTCGGCCTGGTCGATGGCGGCATCCATCGCTTCGCGCCGGGCCGTCCAGTCGCTCGAAGCGGCCCAGCCGTCGTCGATCACCAGAATCAAGGGCCCGCTGCCGTGCAGCTTGGACGTCGGGTTCAACAGCGGGTGCGCCACGGCCAGGATGATCAGAAGGGCCAGCAACATGCGCATCAGGATCAGCCACAACGGCGTCCTGGCCGGCGTCTCCTCCTGCGGCTTCAATGCCAGCAGCAGCCGGATCGGTGGAAACGCGAGCTGGCGCGGCGACGGTGGCGTGACGCGCAACAGCCACCACAGCACCGGCAGCAGCGCGGTCGCGAGCAGCAACCAGGGAGCGGCGAACGCCAGGGGCCCGAGGGTCAACATCGCCTCACATCCGCCGTTCCGACAACGCGCCGTAGAGCGCCAGCAACGGCGTTTGCGGCGCCCGGTCGGTGTGATGCACCGCGAACGTCCATCCGACGGAGCGGGCGAGGTCGGACAGCCCCTTGCGGTGATTGTTCATCAGCTCGACATAGTCGTTGCGCACCATCTCGACGCGGCCGATCAGGGCCGAGCCCTCGCCCTCGAGGCCGTCGAACCGAATGCGGCCACGGAACGGCAGGGATTCCTCGACCACGTCATTGACCTGGACGATGTGGCCGTCGACGCCGGTTGCCGCGAAGCCGCGGACGACGTGCTCGATGTCGGCGGCCGGCGACAGCATGTCGCCGAACATCACCAGCCGGCCGTAACGCGGCAGCGGCTCGAGCGCGGGCAGGCTCTGGTCGGTGACCGCGAGATGCGACAGGTGATCGGCGATGCGGTTGAGCCCGGCGCGGCTGTTGGACGGCATCATGCCGGAGCCCAGCACCGCGACCCGCTCGCCACCGCGGATCAGCAGCGAGGCCAGCGCCAGCGTCAGCACTACAGCACGCTCGGCTTTGTCGGGAAATTCCGACGACGACCGGTACTGCATCGAGGCCGAGGCGTCGCACCACAGCCAGACGCTCTGCGCCGCGTCCCATTCGTTTTCGCGCACGAATGCGGTCTGCGACTTGGCCGACTGGCGCCAATCGATCGACTGCGCCGAATCGCCCGACTGGTAGTGGCGGAACTGCCAGAACGTGTCGCCCTGGCCGACGCGGCGGCGGCCGTGGACGCCCTGGGCGACGGTGGCGGCGATGCGGTCGGCCTGGACCATCAGCGGCGGCAGCCGGCCGGCCGCCCGTTCCGCCTCGCGGCGGATGACCGCGGCCGGCGCGGCCGCGGAGCCCTGACGGGGCAGTCTCAAGCCAGCGGCGCGCACAGCCGGTCGATGACGTTGTCGATCGTCACGCCATCGGCCCGTGCGGCGAAGTTGAGCGCCATGCGGTGCCTGAGCACCGGCGGCGCGAGTGCCACCACGTCGTCAATCGAGGGCGACAGCCGGCCGTCGAGCAGTGCCCGCGCCCGGGTCGCCAGCATCAGCGCCTGGCTGGCGCGCGGCCCGGGGCCCCAGGCGACGTGACTCTGGATCTCCGGGTAGTCGGTGGAATCGGGCCGTCCGTTGCGCACCAGGTCGAGAATCGCCTGGACCACGCCCTCGCCCACGGGAACGCTGCGCACCAGGAGCTGGGCCGAGACCAGCTCGTCGCCGTTCATGACCTGCTCGGCCGTTTCGTGCTCGGTGCCGGTGGTCGCCAGCAGCATCTCGCGCTCCGATTCGAGATCCGGGTAGCCGATGTCGATCTGCAAGAGGAAGCGGTCGAGCTGGGCCTCGGGCAGCGGATAGGTGCCCTCCTGCTCCAGCGGGTTCTGGGTCGCCAGCACGTGGAACGGCGACGGCAGGGGATGGTATTGCCCGGCGACCGTGACGCGATGCTCCTGCATCGCCTGCAACAGCGCCGACTGGGTGCGCGGGCTCGCCCGGTTGATCTCGTCCGCCATCAACAGTTGACAGAACACCGGGCCCTGAATGAAGCGGAACGAGCGGCGGCCGGTCTCGCTCTCCTCCAGCACCTCCGAGCCGAGGATGTCGGCCGGCATCAGGTCGGGGGTGAATTGGACCCGCTTGTCGTCGAGCCCGAGCACGGTGCCGAGGGTCTCGACCAGGCGGGTCTTGCCGAGGCCGGGAAAGCCCACCAGCAGGGCGTGACCGCCGGCCAGCAGCGTGATAAGTGTCTGGTCGATGACGCTTTGCTGGCCGAATATGATGCGACCGACGCGCTCGCGCGCCATCGCCATGCGGTGGCCAAGGGTCTCGATCTCGGCGGCCAGGCGCGGCGACGGCTCGCCGGTTTGGTCGCTAGCTACGGAGTCGACGTCGTTCACAGGCGCCTCGACTAGCCAGGGGTTGCGGAATCATGGACCCTTCATTCGGTGACCTCGTCCGAAACCTGCAGCGCAACGCCCGCCGGCAGGACGGCGGCGATGCGACCGCCGAGGTTCGGTCCGGACCCATCGGTCCACAGCTTTGCGGCGATATCGACATGCGTATCGCGCGCGACGGCACGTGGTTCTATCACGGCTCGCCCATCGGCCGCAAACCGCTGGTGAAGCTGTTTGCCGGTGTTCTCCACCGTGACGACCAGGGCGACTACTGGCTCGAGACGCCGGTCGAAAAGTGCGGAATCCGGGTCGATGACGCGCCTTTCACCGCGGTCGAGATGTTCGTCGACGGCGCGGGCCGCGACCAGCGGATCTCGTTCCGCACCAATCTTGACGAGAAAGTGATCGCCGACGCGGCGCACCCGATTCGCGTTGTGGTCGATCTGGATACCTCCGAGCCGTCGCCCTATGTATGGCTACGCGACGGGCTCGAGGCGCTGATCGTGCGCGCGGTGTTCTATGACCTGGTCGAAATCGGCGAGGAGGTCGAGATCGACGGCGAGACCGTGCTCGGCGTGTGGAGCTGCGGCACGTTCTTCCATATCGGGCCGATCGAGCCGGACGAGGAGATGTGAGAGTTTGGTGAAGGTTCCGGTATCCCGCGAGTATCTGATTTCCGCGTTCGACGGTCCCACGAGCGCACAAAACGGCGACGCCGACATCGACGCCTGGCTCGACGGCGTGCCCGAGGCGGAGCGCCCGGAGAAGATGAAGCCGGCCGCCGTGCTGATGCCGCTGATCGATCACAGCGACGGCATGACGGTGCTGCTGACCCAGCGGACGGACCATCTGTCCGCCCATGCGGGCCAAATCTCGTTTCCCGGCGGGCGGTTCGAGACCGGCGACATCACGCCCGAGAACACGGCGTTGCGCGAGACCGAGGAGGAGATCGGCCTGCCGCGCACCCATATCGAGGTCCTCGGCCGGCTCGCCGTGCGCGAGACCGGCACGGGCTATCGCGTGGTGCCGGTGGTCGGCGTGATCACGCCGCCCATCTCGGTCACGCCCGACCCCCACGAGGTCGCCGAGGTGTTCGAGGTGCCGCTGTCGTTCGTGCTCGATCCCGCCAACCACCGGTTCGAGACACGGATCATCTCGGGCATCGAGCGCCAGTTCTATTCGGTGCCGTACGGCGATTATTACATCTGGGGGCTGACCGCGCGGCTTCTGGTCAATCTCTCCGAACATCTGGCGAGGTAAGGCCGCGGGCGTCCAACAATCGGGGCAGGCGGTGGACAAGGCCGGCAAGATCGATACCCAGGCGTGGATGACGGCGGACGAGACCGTGGCCGTGATGGCGGCGCTGAGCGCCGAGGGTGAGCCCGCGCGCTTCGTCGGCGGCTGCGTTCGCGACGCCGTCCTGGGCCGCGCCGTCCGCGACGTCGACATCGCGACGCAAGCGCCGCCCGAGACCGTGATCGCCCGCCTCGAGGCAGCCGGCATCAAGTCGGTTCCGACCGGCATCGACCACGGCACCATCACCGCCGTCCTCGGCAAGGCACATTTCGAGGTGACGACGCTGCGCCACGACGTCGAGACCTTTGGCCGCCATGCCCGCGTCGCCTTCACCGACGACTGGGCCGCCGATGCCGAGCGCCGCGACTTCACCATGAACGCCCTGTTCTCCGATGCCGACGGTACGCTCTACGATCCGACCGGCGGGCTCGACGATCTGCGCGCCGGGCGGGTGCGGTTCGTCGGCGATCCCAGGGCGCGGATCGAGGAGGACGTGCTGCGTCTGTTGCGCTTCTTCCGCTTCCACGCCTGGTATGGCCGCACGCCGCCCGACGCCGACGCTCTCGCGGCGTGCCGCGCAATGGCCGAGCGATTGCCGGGCCTGTCGGCCGAACGGATCTGGTCCGAGCTCCGTCGCATCCTGCTCGCGCCCGATCCGGCCGCGGCGCTGGAGCTGATGGCGGAGAACGGGATTCTCGATCACGTCCTGTCTGAAGCGCGGATGCGGCCGCGTCTTGCCGCGCTGGTCGAGATCGAGCGCCGACTGGAACTCGACGCCGATACCGTCCGCCGTCTGATCGCCGTGCTCGAGCTTGCACCCGACGCGGCGCCGGCATTGGCCCGACGGCTCCGCCTGTCGCGCAAGGAAAGCGTCCGCATCTCCGACAACATAGACCATGCCGATGCGCTGTCGGCGGACATGGACGGCCGCGCCTGCCGCAAAATGCTCCATCTTTTGGGCGCCGATCTGTTTCGCGACCGGGTGCTGATCGGCTGGGCGGGCGACGGCGATGACGCCTGGGAGGTGCCATGGCGCGCCGCCGAAGACTGGCGGCCGGTGGCGTTCCCGTTGAATGGCGCGGATGTGTTCGCGCTCGGCGTGACCAAGGGACCCGGGGTCGGGCGTATCCTTCGTCGCGTCGAGGATTGGTGGATCGAGCAGGATTTCCAGCCCGATCGCGCGGCGTGCCTCCAGCGCCTCGCCGAAGAGGCGACGAACGAGGGAAAGGCCTAGCGCAACACGCGGTTCCTGAGCACGCCGATGCGCTCGACCTCGAGCTCGACCACGTCGCCGTCGAACAGGTAGCGGTCCTGCTCCAGGCCCGAGCCGCCGCCAGTGGTGCCGGAGCCGAAGAACTCGCCCGGATGCAGCGCTTCGCCTTGCGAGACGAAGGCGATCATGTCCTCGAAGCTGTGCAGCATGCCGGCCGTGGTGCCGAGCGACCACGCCTCGCCGTTGATCCGCGCCGCCATGGATAGCGCGTACGGGTCGGGGATCTCGTCGCGCGTGACGATCCACGGCCCGATCGCGTTGCCGGTGGCGAAATCCTTGCCCTTGGCGGGGCCGAGCCGGCCCTGCATCTCCACCATCTGGGTATCGCGGGCCGAGAAGTCGTTGAAGATGGCGTAGCCGAAGATGTGCTCGTGGGCGCGCGTGAGCGGGATGTCCTGGCCGCCGCGGCCGATGAACACGCCGAATTCGAGCTCGTAGTCCGTAACCTCGCTGTAGGCCGGCCAATGGACGTCCTCGTCGGTGCCGATGACGCTGAACCGGTTGGCCTTGTAATAGATCGGCTGCTCGCGATAGATCGCCGGAACCTCGCTGCCGGGCTTGGCGTCGGACGGCAACGCGGGCGTGCCGTTGATGCGGGCGGCAAGCTTCCGCATGCCGGAAGACCCGTTCAGGATGTGGCCCGGGAACACCATGAAGTCGCGGATCTGCGCCGGCACCGGCACCGGCGACCGCAGCGTCACGCCGGGAAGCGGCCGGTTGAGGTCGTCGTCCTCGGCGAAGCGCTCGACCAGCGATCTCGCGCCATCGAGCGCCGCCTCGCCCGCTTCCATCAGCGCGATCATCGAGGCGAAGGGTGCGGTGTCCTCGCCGGCACGCGCCGCGCCCGCCGCGAGATCGAACATGACATCGTCCTCGACGGCGCCGATCGCCTCGCCGCCGTCCTCCGTCCGATAGGTCGCAAGGATCATCGCCTGCCCTCCAGGTTGCCGTTCCCGGCGCGACGGCTTGCGTTCGGTTGCGCCCGGGGCCTAAACATGTAGCCGAACGGTCGGGGGATCAAGCCAATGAATGGGGCCGAGAGCCTGGTGCACACGCTGGTCGACGGCGGCATCGATGTCTGCTTCACCAATCCGGGGACGTCGGAGATGCACTTCGTCGCCGCGCTCGACAGGATCGAAGGCATGCGTTGCGTGCTGTGTCTGTTCGAGGGCGTGGTCAGCGGCGCGGCCGACGGCTATGCCCGGATGACCGGCGTCCCGGCGGCGACGCTGTTGCATCTCGGCCCCGGTCTCGGCAACGCGATCGCCAACATGCACAACGCGAAGAAGGCGCGCTCGGCCGTGGTCAACGTGGTCGGCGAGCACGCCACGCATCACGTCCAATACGATTCGCCGCTCAAATCCGACATTCAAGGCATCGCAGCGCCCATTTCCGACTGGGTGAGGACCACCGCCGACGCCGCCGGCGTCGGCCCCGACGGCGCCGAGGCAATCGCCGCCGCGCGAACCGCGCCGGGGCAGATCGCGACGCTGATCCTGCCCGCCGACACCGCTTGGGGCGACGGCGGCGTCGTCGGCCGGGTACCGGCGATCGCCGAACCCGAACCGGTCGCCGAGGACGACTTGGAACAAGCGGTGACGGCGCTCCGCGACGACGGGCCGACGCTGCTGCTGCTCGGCGGCAAGACGCTCTACGAGCAGCCGCTGGAGATCGCCGGGCGCATAGCCCAACGCACCGGCTGTGACGTGATGGCCGAATGCTTCAACGCGCGCATGGAACGCGGCGCCGGTCGTTTTGCCGTCCGCCGTCTGTCATATCCGATCCGCCAGACCGTCGCCGCCCTGGAGCGCTATCGCAACGTCGTCCTGATCGGCGCCGAGATCCCCGTCGGCTTCTTCGCCTATCCCGGCATGCCGAGCCTGCTGTTGCCCGACGGTTGCCGCACCGTGACACTCGCTCGGCCCGGACAGGACGGCCCGGGCGCGCTCGCCGCGCTGGCCGAGGCGGTGGGCGCCGGACGCGACACGCAGATCGAGCGCCAGGCGATTGATCGGCCGGCGGCGCCGACGGGGCCGATCACCACCGAGGCCATCGCCGCCGCGGTCGGCGCTCTGCTGCCCGAGAACGCCATCGTGGTCGACGAGAGCATCACCACGGGACGCGGGCTCGCGCCCATGACCGCCGGCGCGCCGCCGCACGACTGGCTGCAGAACACCGGTGGCTCGATCGGGATCGGGCTGCCGCTGGCGACCGGCGCTGCGGTCGCGTGTCCCGACCGCAAGGTCGTCTGCCTCGAAAGCGACGGCAGCGGCATGTATACGCCGCAGGCGCTGTGGACCCAGGCGCGCGAGGGCCTCGACGTGACGACGCTGGTGTTCGCCAACCGGTCGTACAACATCCTCAAGGGCGAGCTTGCCAATGTCGGCGCAGGCGAGCCGGGGCCGCGGGCGCGCGACATGCTGTCGCTCGACCGCCCCGATCTCGGCTGGACCGAACTCGCCGCCGCCATGGGGGTCGAGGCCGAGCGCGCCGAGACGGCCGAGGATCTGTGTGCTGCCATGACGCGCGGCCTGGCGAGCGACGGCCCCTATCTGATCGAAGTCGTGATTTAGGAGGATACGCAATGGACGAAACACTCCGGTTCGGCGTCTTCCTGGCCCCGTTCCACGCGCTCGACGCGGCGCCGACGCTGTTCTTTCGGCGCGACCTGGAGCTGATCGACCACGTCGACCGGCTCGGCTTCGACGAGGCGTGGATCGGCGAGCATCATTCGGGCGGATACGAGATGATCTGCGCGCCCGAAGTGTTCATCGCCGCTGCCGCCGAGCGCACGCGGCGTATCCGCCTCGGCACCGGCGTCAAGTCGCTGCCGCTGCACAACCCGTTCATTCTGGCCGAGACCATGGTTCAGCTCGACCACATGACGCGGGGCCGGGCGATGTTCGGGGTCGGGCCGGGCGCGCTGCCGACCGACGGCGCCATGCTCGGCATCGATACGCGCGACACCAGGCGCATGATGGGCGAATCGCTCGATGTCATCATGCGGCTGCTGGCCGGCGAGCGGGTGACGGCGGAGACCGACTGGTTCCGGCTCGACGACGCCAAGCTCCAGCTCGATTGCTTCACGCGGCCCAGGATGGAGATGGCGGTCACGGCCGTGCGCTCACCCTCGGGCGCGCGCGTGGCCGGGCGCCACGGAATCGGGATGCTGTCGCTCGGCGGGGTCTCGGACGATGCGCTCGCCGCCTACGACGCCAACTGGAAGGTGTGCGAGGAGACCGCGTCCGAGCATGGCCAGTCGGTCGACCGGCACGACTTCCGGGTCGCGATCTTCATGCATCTCGCCGACACGGCCGCCCAGGCGCGTGACGACGTGCGCTTCGGCATCGACGGCTGGGCGCGTTATGCGCGCGACATCCTGCCGTTCAGCCCGGTGCCCGACGACGTGACCGATGTCTGCGAGTTCCTGGTCGAGAGCCGGGGCGGGGTAATCGGAACCGCGAGCGACGCGATCGAAGCCATCGAGCGCGCGCAACGAGGCTCGGGCGGGTTCGGCGTCGTCCTCCTGATGGCGCATGACTGGGCCGATTGGGACGCCACCCGGCGGAGCTACGAGCTGTTTGCCCGCCACGTCGTCCCCCACTTCCAGGGCAGGCTCGACGGCAGGCGGACGAGCTACGATTTCTCCAAGGCGCGGCTGGTGAACCTGTTGCCGGCGGCACGGGAGGGTCTCGCCGACGCGAACAAAGGCGAAGACGGCGGCGGGACCGGTCGATGAAAGTCGTCGTCACCGGCGGATCGGGCAAGCTCGGCCGCTGGGTGGTTCGCGAGCTGGTCTCGCCGGAAGACGACGCGGAGGCGCACGATGTCACCGTGTTCGACCGGGCGCCGGGGCCGCCGAGCGACGGCGCGCGCTTTCTGCCGGGCGACATCTCGGATCTCGGCCACGTGGTCGGCGCGCTTGCCGGCGCCGATTCCGTCATCCATCTCGCCGGCATCCCGACCCACAGCGTCGCGCCCAACGAGGACACGTTTCGCATCAACGCCATGGGCACCTTCAACGTCCACGAGGCGGCGTGGCGGCTCGGCATCGGGCGCGTCGTCACCACGAGCAGCGAGGCGGTGCTGGGCTGGGCGCCCGGCGCCATGGTTCGCCGGTTCGTGCCCGAGTATTTTCCCATCGACGAGGACCATCCGGTCGGCGCGCAGGACGCTCACGGGTTGTCGAAGATCGCCTGCGAGGCGATCGCCCGGTCGTATGCCGCGAAATGCGACATGACGGCGATCACGCTCCGCCCACCGTGGATCGCCTCGCCGGCCGAGATGCGGGAGGTTCACCGCAACGGCGGCCGGCCGGTCACCGAGTTCGGGCCATGCCACTACATCGACGCGCGTGACCTGGCCGTCGCTTGCCGGCGCGCGATCGAGCGGCCGCTGTCGGGGTATCACGTCCTGTTCGTCGGCGCCGGCGAATCGACGGTCGCCGAGCCGCTGGCGAGCCTCTATCCCCGGCTGATGCCGGAAATCGGCGACAAGGCGAGCGCATTGACCGGCACCCGCGCCTGGGTCTCGATCGAGCGCGCCCGGGAGGTTCTCGACTGGTCGCCCCGGCGCTCGTGGCGGCGCGCCGCCGATGTCGAGAAGCTGCCGTTTTAGCTGCCGTCGGTGCCCATGTAACCGGTCAGGTCGATGTATTCCAGAACCGTGCCGTCGGGATCGCGGAAATAGGCGCGCGGGCCGTTGACCACGCCGCCCTGGCGGTCCTCCTCGAAGAACACGTCGATATCGTTGGCGCGCAGATGATCGAGCGCCGCCTGGTAGGCGTCGGAATCGATAGTGAACGAGTGGTGGACGCCGCCGTGATCGTCGATCACCGGGTTGATCGGCGCGGCGCGCTTGCCCAGGATCACGCACACCCCGCCGGCGTCGAGGAACGACAAATTGCCGTCCGGCGTCGTCTGCAAGTGGCGACAACCGACGATGTCCTCATAGAACCTGGTGCTCTTTTCGACGTCGCTGACCGCGATGCTGAAATGTGCGACCCCCTTGATGTCGACCATTTGCTTACCTCCCTGTTGTGTTGTTGGTTGGTTGTCGGCTCACTCCACCACGGCACCGATGGCGAGCGCTTCGGAGATGGCCTCGCTCAGCTCCTCCGTCCGGAACGGCTTATGAAGCAAGCGCCGGCCGGAACTGCTTATGCCGTGTCTTTCGAGCTCGTCATGGGCGTATCCGGTCATGTAAAGGATTTGGAGATCGGGCTTCAAGCGCGCGGCCGCCTCGGCCAGCTCGACGCCGCTCATCGGCCCCGACATCATGATGTCGGTCAACAGCAGATCAAACCCGCCGCCGTATCTCAGAATGTCGAGCGCGTCCTCGGCGGCGCCGGCCGTTCGGATCGCGTAGCCCATCCTTTCGAGAATACCCGCCAACGCGTTGCGGACGATCGGGTCGTCCTCGACCACGAGGATCTTCGGTTCGTCGACCGCCATCGGCGGCCGGTCGACGCGCGGCGCCTTTGTAAGTTTCGCGCCAATCGCGGCCCTCGGCAGATAGAGCCGCACCGTCGTGCCATACCCGACTTCGCTGTCGATCTCGATATGACCGGCCGCCTGATGGCGGACGAAACCATAGACCATGCTGAGTCCGAGCCCCGTACCCTTGCCGGCTTCCTTCGTGGTGAAGAATGGATCGAACACGCGCCCGATCGTCTCGGGCGCAATGCCGGCGCCGTCGTCGGCCACGCTCACCTCGACGTAGTCGCCCGGCGCGAGCCGGTTCCCGCCGGCGAGTGGGGTTTCGGTTTCCACGGTGCGGTTCGCGGCCGCTACTACGAGCCGGCCCCCGCCGGCCATGGCGTCACGCGCGTTGAGGGCGAGATTGAGGATCGTCGCTTCGAACTCGCCGCGGTTGACCTCGATCGGCCACAGCCCGGCGGGCGCGGAGCACGTGATCTCCATGTCTTCGCCGAGCGTCGCGCGCAACAGCTCGATCGAGCTCGCAAGCGCCTCGTCGACCGCGAAGACGCTCGACACGACATCGCGCGCACCGACGAAAGACATCAGGTTGAGCGTCAGCTCGCGCCCCCTCAAGACCGATGCCATGATGGTTGCGAGGCGGTCGCGGGTTCCGCCGTGCTCCGACAGCTCGTAGCGAAGCGCCTCGAGCCCGGCGACGACGGCCTGAAGAAGGTTGTTGAATTCGTGCGCAACGCCGGCGGTCAATTGGCCGATCGCCTCGAGCCGGTTCGACTGGCGCAGCGATTCCTCGGCCCGGCGCCGCTCGATGGCGATACCCGCGAGGTTCGCGGCGACCTGCATGAGCTTCAGTTCTGTTTCCGTCGGCCGCGACGGCTCGGTCCGATAGATCGTCAGCGTCCCGAGCACGGTCCCACCACCCGATAGGATCGGGATCGACCAGCATGCGCGCAGCCCGTGCGCCAGCGCCGCCGTCCGCCATTCGCGCCAGTCGGGATCGGTCTCTATGTCCTCGCTCACGACCAGCCGCTTGTCGTGGGCCGCCGTGCCGCACGAGCCGGCGTCGGGACCGATGCGCAATCCATCGATCGCGTCGACATAGGCCCCGGGCAGGCTCGGTGCCGCACCGTGGCGAAGTGTCGTTTCCTTGTCGAGTAGCAGAATCGAGCTCCGGCATCCGCGAATCACATCTTCCATCCATCGCGCCACGTCGTCGAGCAGCCACGGCAAGGACGTCCCGGTCGCGACCGTCTCGAGCATCCTGTGTTCGCCATCACGGATCTCGTCGTCCTTCTTGCGTTCGGTGATGTCCGAGACGACGCCCCGATAACCGACGAAGAGCTCGTCGCGGTCGAACACCGGCTTGCCACCAAGACGGACCCAGCGTCGACTGCCGTCGGCGTCGGAATAGAAATAGTCGACGTCGCGAAATGGTTGTCGGGATTCCACGCAACGCCGGATCTCATCGACCGCCTCGTTCTCGCCCGGCACCGGGCTCGACCGCAGATCTCTCAGGAAATGGCGGAGAAACACGGCCTGATCCGAGGTGTCTTCGGCGTCAACGGTGTGATTCTCCAGTGCTTGATCGAACTCGTAGTACCAATCCGAGGCTGCCTCGGCGAAATCGCGGAACCGACGGCGGCTGGCGGAAAGATCGTGCTGAAGATGGATCGAGGCCCGAATATTCGCGTTCCACTTAATGGCGATGGCGATGCTAAGGGCAAGGAACAGCATCGTCATGCCGGCCATTACGTAATGCGGAACATCGCGGACGGCGATAAAGGCGACCGCCAGCAACACCGTCGCGGGGACCGCGAACCCGCAGAACGCGGGCAGGTAGGATGCGCTCACCATCAACGCGCCTGCCGACATGCCGGCGACGACAAAAGCGATCAGAGCGTGCAACAGCTGCTGCTCGCCACCGACCACCACGATCGCCGAAATCCCCCACAGGACGCCAGTCGCGCACGCGCCGATCGCCAGACGGAGGCCCCACCGCGGCATTTCGGCGCGCGGGATCTCGGAACGCCAAAAGGCGCGGACCAGGCCGAATCGCCCAAGGGCAACGGCCCACATCAGCGCCAGCCAGCCGATCACGGCGGCGGTCGACACCGTGCCGTATACCACCGTCGCGACCGCACCCGAGTTGACCACGTTGGCGATCACCGGCAATCGGGACTCATAGGCCAGCCGGATCTGCTCGGCACGCACGTGATTTTCGTCGGAACGATCGGCATTCGCCGCGTTTTCCGAACCTGCAACCACCGTGGGTTGCCTGTTCGCACGATATGTTGCGCGCACCTGTGGCATGGGGCTCGCATTGACGGGTTAATTGGGTCGCCGCATCTAGTGTTCTGTCTCTAACGGAAGGATTCCCTTTGGCTCGTGGATGTGCGAGTCATGAGGGATGAGGAATGGATCATGCGTCTGGCTGTCTCCCAAGGATCGGGCGCGGCTGGAAGGCTGGGTGGCGGGCCGCAACACG
>PVBE011525586.1_pt1 | contig 22429 bp, 21 predicted proteins | sample 1631181 | NCBI WGS metagenome assembly PVBE01 (sample SAMN08397723, study PRJNA350692) | Marine metagenome, whole genome shotgun sequencing project. | isolation source: water | place: Pacific Ocean | collected 2012-04 | reverse complement strand
TTTTGCACTTTTCAATTTGAAGGTCCAGAAACTGAGTTTGGACCTGACTTCGTTGGTGTGACTGCGCATTCTGTAGGATTGCAGAATGGAGAGACCGTCCGTCGCAAGAAGCAGCCGATGAACAAATCCACTAGGAAATTGACAAATTCACCGGGAACAATATAATTAAATTCAGTACAACACAATCCAACTCAATTCAATACAATTCAGTTCAGGTACGTAGAGTCACATCTTGGCCATTACCAGACAGTGATAACGAAAGTGTCCTTTTAGAAATTCGTTGCCGCACGTAGGCTTTCGATATCACCGAGCATACGGCATGTCACAAATTCATCCCTAAAAATCCTCCAGCCTCATCGCTTGCTGACTGCTCACGAGCGAGACGTTCCATCGCTTGTGATAAATCTCCAGCTGTGATGTACCGGTCAAACTCAGCTTCCATAGCATGCTTTGCTGAAATAGTAAGCCACTCAACTGCTGGCTGAGTAAGCCAATCACACGTCTCCGTGCCAAGTTGCACGGTGAGATCACTTCCTACTGTTTTGGAATCAGTATCATCAGTAATGACCGTACCTTCAATCATAAATCGCACCCAACCAGAATCCGTATTGTTTGTAAATCGAAAGACACAGGACCCTTCTGTAAGGTAATATGTATTACGATGGCCGTGTTTCGCGATGGCTTGCTGAAACCGTTCCAATCGCTTTCGATACCCAGGCGAGGCATCTAACGGGATATCAAGACGAGATACCGTTCGAAGTGGTGTACACTCAAAACGTATTTCGACGGCAGGTTGAATATCAGGCGTACTCATGAAAATGTCAGTCTACATGACTCTCTGCGGGCTGACAGCCTCAATTGCTTCAACAGCTTTACATGGGTCTGAAATAATTCCATCTCCAAAACGTGTGTATGAAACCAAACGTCACATGGGTGTGGAATGGAAGATTATGGCATATTCCACTGACAATCATGCTGCTCTCGAAGCGATCCGTGATGCACACGACGAGATCAGTCGACTGGAGCAGATTCTGTCGGACTACGACCCCGAAAGTGAACTTGTTCGCGTCTCGTCCCAAGCGCAAACTGCTGCACCTATTCAGATCAGCCGGGAACTTTGGGAGGTACTCAATTGTGCTGTTAAATGGCAAGAATTGACGAAAGGGGCTTTTGATCCCACCATCGGACCACTCACCAAACTCTGGCGGCAATCTCGCCGTTCTGGGGTCATGCCACGTCCAGAAAAACTCAAGGCAGCAAAGGCTCTCGTTGGACCAGAACTTCTCCATGTCCACTCAAGTATGAATGTTCTTTCCTTGAAACGGCCAGGTATGCGTCTTGATCTAGGAGGCATTGGGATGGGTATTGCGGCTGATCGGGCAGTTGACGTTCTTCGTAAGCATCACATCACTTCTGGTATGATTGATGCATCAGGAGACATTACCGTTATTGGTTCTCCTCCTGGTCGAGACAACTGGCAAATTGCCGTCCAAGCTCTCGGAAAAAGCGAAGGAAGGCTTTTAACCGTGGGTTTATCCGATGCAGCTATCACGACATCTGGGGATGCCTTTCAGTCAGTCACTATTAATGGCGTTCGTTATAGTCACATCGTTGACCCTCGAACTGGCCTTGGAGTCAAAGGGCCAGCTGCAGTCACAGTCATAGCTCAGGACTGTACAACAGCAGATGTACTTGCCACAGCGGCCAGTGTTCTTGGTCCCGAAGAAGGCATGTCCCTTATACGCTCAATGCCACATGCTGCTGCCCGCTTTGTATGGGAAGATACAAGTGGGTTGCGGCATACAGTTTCTTCAGCTAATTGGCCGAATGAGTAAATCTAGCTTTTACCTATATTGCCGCGCCAGTAGGAACTGAGCTGACTTTGTCGGTTTTCCCAAGTTTATCGGACGAAGTGGTCGATACACAAAAAGCCGTCGCTGCGCCCTGGTGTATGCGAGGCAAACGCAGCGTCGGGGGGCACTGCGTTGGGAAATGTCACGTATTCGTGAACGATCCCCTTGGGCGCAGCGACGGTACCTATATCGTCAACCACTAAAAATCCCCCCGTGCTACAACCATTCAAAAAAATCTGGGTCATCTTCACGAGCCTCTCGCTTCTCACAGCTGGCTGCGCTCCTCGACAACCTTTTTATTTTTTCGAGGATGGTGATCTCTCTCACTATGTTGGGGCTATTCAAAAACTTGAGTATCCAGATACGAACCAAGAGCCTCTCGAAGAAGCTGCTGGCACATTTGAACCACTCACGCTTTCAAATCCTAATTTTGACCAAATTTGGGAACTTTCTCTTGAAGAAGCGATTCGAACAGCATTAGAAAACGGTAAAGTTCTCAGAAATTTGGGTGGTCGATTCGCAAGCTTTGCAGGCAATCGGCCTCAGACTGGTGAACCTCCAGTCTCTCTACTGACTGCACCAACCCTCACACCGAGTGTCTATGATCCAGCCATCACAGAGACCGACCCTTTTCGAGGTGTTGAAAGTGCCCTTGCTCTTTTTGACGCACAACTTTCCAGTTCATTGACGTGGGAGCGAATAAACCGAGGCCAAAACTATAATCCAAATGCTTTTTTTCCACAGCACTTCTTAGGAGATATTGGAAACTGGCGAACTGGTGTCCAAAAGCGAACAGCGACAGGAGCGACGTGGGGGTTCGCAAATGAAACTGTGTATGACAACAATAATTCGCCGATTCGTGAACAACCATCCAATTGGATCACGAACTATGATTTTACATTCAATCAGCCACTTCTTCAGGGTGCTGGCGTCACCTACAATAGAATTGCAGGCCCTGACTCTTTTGAAAATCTCTACGGTCGTCCCGTCTTTCGTGGTGTTCTTCTTGCACGTGTTGCGGCAGATGTCTCTCTTGCTGACTTCGAGGCCGGTGTCCGTAATCTTGTGAGTGACACCGAACAGTCCTATTGGGAACTCTATTTTGCATACCGTAACTTGGAGGCCCGAAAAGCTGGTCGTGACAGTGCAATGGAGGCATGGCGAAAAGTTCATGCTTTATACGTTGAACAGTCACGAGGCGGTGAAGCCGATAAAGAAGCTCAGGCTCGCGAACAGTATTTCTTCTTTCGAAGTGAAGTAGAGCAAGCGCTGACTGATGTCTATCGATCTGAGAATCGCCTTCGCTACATGATGGGTATTTCTGCAAGTGATGGACGTTTGATACGACCCTCTGATGAGCCAACGACTGCTCGTATTAGTTTCGATTGGCAGCAATCTCTCGTTGAAGCACTTTCCCGCTCCGCAGAGCTTCGAAGACAAAAATGGGTTATCAAACAAAGAGAACTCGAGCTCACTGCTGCCAAAAACCTACTGCTTCCACGACTTGATGCCACAGGACGCTGGAGATTCTTAGGGATGGGGCAGAATCTCATCAGTCAAAACTATGACCCCTATGAAGCAACTGCACCCTTTTCACCTGTCCCAGATCCTTTAGCAGGGACTGATGCATACTCAACACTCTTTAGTGGGAAGTTTCAAGAGTGGCAAGTAGGTGCTCAGTTTCTCATGCCAATTGGATTTCGAAGAGAAATTGCAACTGTTCGCCATCACCAACTTCAACTCGCTCGAGAACGTGCTCGTCTTCAAGACGAAGAACTTGAAGCCTCTCATGCTTTGGTCGAAGCAGTTCGTAACGTGGACACTAACTTTGCTCTCTCACAGACAAACTTCAATCGACGTGTTGCAGCTGAACGACAGGTTGAGGCAGTTCAAGCTGCATACGACGCTGGTACTGTCACGTTTGACCAATTGTTAGATGCCCAACGTCGCCGGGCTGAGGCAGAAAGTGCCTACGCACGATCTGTTGTTGACTATAATCGCTCGATTTCACAGCTCCATTACAGGAAAGGTTCGCTTCTCGAATACAATGGAGTATTCCTTGCTGAAGGTCCTTGGCCTGGGAAGGCATACTTTGACGCTCATCGTCGTGCCAGACAACGAGATGCCAGCATCTACTTAGACTACCGTCACTCAAGACCAGGGGTGTTTAGTCGGGGACCAATTACTCAACGATTCTCTGATGTTGGTGCTGATGCTCCTGCCATGCAATTACCTGCTCGTGATCCAGCAACCAATGAAGGGCCAATGCTGTCTCTACCGCCTTCTGCAAACGAACCAGTACCGGAGCCTATTCCAGAATTAATTCCAACACCTGCGAAGGAATCGTCTATTCAGAACGATCGCTCAGTGGTTCCGTCATCCCTCTTACTGTCTCCAAATTGAGTTTCACGATTGTGTTAGATTGGCAGTCGTGATGCCTCGATTGCCAATTCAAGTCTCTCTGGGTCACGTGAGCGAATATCTTCCAAAAAAGACTGCGATATCGATTTTGGACACGCGATGAGGTATCCAGCCACTGCTCGACGTATCAAAGGATCTTCATCGCCGAGAGAATCCCACAATGACGCTACATCACGTGCATAGCTCCATGCTTGCCATCGCGCCAAATCAATGATGGCGGCTTTAGAAACGACGGGAGAATGTATCATTGTGGCAGTGGTGTCAATGATTTGTTCTCGTGGGATCGCATCAAAAAGGCTTTCCCAAGCAAATCGTAGAGCCGTTAAGAAATGTCTTTGGTCAACAGGTCTCGCAGAAGGCTTTGAAAAACCCAAGGCAATGAGATAATCCAATCCTGACTCACCTTCTGCAACAAGCACACCGCCCATGATTCCATCAAATCCAGCCCGAAAATCATTGGATGGTTTTTCAATGGCTTCATGAAGGATCTCAATAGCACTCGCTCTTTCTATTTGATCAGGAGTCTGTGCCGCAACAAGACCAAGGGCAAGTCCATAGAATCCACGCCTCCTTTCATCAATTCCCAGTTCTGTCACCCAAAGCTTGAGTTTTCCAGCGTTAAAAGAACCTGCAACGGATTCAACCGCCTCAAAGGATGCTAAACCGAATTCCATAAAGGCATCCTCTGCAATAATCGTAGATGGATGTTCGAGTCGGCTTACAAACCATTGGAGCCGCTCGGTATCGGGCATGTTCAATGGTGGCGCCGCTACGAGATAGCTCATTACGAGTTCATCTGCCACAAAGGCTGACCACTGTAGTCCTTCAATTCCTACGCTGTCACCAAATACGATACCCGTACCTTCTTCTGTTTTTTCAACACGAGCAGAAATAATATCACTGGTTTGTTGAAACGTCCCACGAATTACTTTCATAATCTGCCACGGTTGATACAACACCGAATCATTCCGAAGGACTGCAGTACCGTTCGTTTCACCAATGGCTACAACCGCTGATTGATCTCTACGCTCACTCAGGGAACGTCCCACGACATCACAAAATGGGCATGCAGATGCAACCGCTCCCCACAAGAGCCATCCAATTGCGACCCCGACTACTTTTTCTCGTGTGTGCATTGGGCAAAGATCATGTAACGAGTCAAACGCGTCCCCTTCGTATACGAATACGACATCTTATTGCACATCTTCTCCGTGCATCTCATAGATTGCTAGATGAGTTCCATCTGGACCTCGAAGTTCTCGGATATGAAATGTACCCTCTACAGCAACTGGTCGGATGGAGAAGTTTGCTGTCTTACCTGGGTGCATCCGAACGACAATACAGTCATACAACGCAGCACCTGGCCCAAAACAACATTCCATGTTATCTCGCACAAGTACAAATTGGGTAAGGCCTTTTTGCTGAAAACTTGGGAGTATATAGCCGCGTATACGAATTTTAGAATTTTCTAACGCCGTGACTCGCTTTGGTAAAAGATCAAAGGTAAATGGATCCCCTTTTTCAATCTCAAACTTAATGTCATCAAAAGAGATATCTCTCAATGGACCGTGTGCTGGAACTGCGGCCGGCGTTTGAACAGGTATATCCTTAGAAATTTCACCGGCTGCTCTTTGTGGTTCCCGATGTGGAAGGTTCTCTGATGAACCACAGCCGACCAGGGTAACAGCAACAACAATATATATGAATCTGACTCGTACTCTCACCAAATACTAACGCAGTACAGCGTCCTCCAGGTGATAGAGCACGCCTCCTTCTACTGCTGATCCACCCATTGGTTTTACAAAAAAACGGCCTGCAATCTTTCGCAGTCGCGAGTTAAAAGAAATACTCAGTCCGTCTTCGAGTGTCACAAGTACACGATCCGTTATTTTAGGATTTCCACCAAAGCAGCAGTCACCTTGGTCTCTTACAAGAAGGAACTGTGTAATTCCCTGCTGCTGCTTGCCCGGATACATATATCCCTTTAAGAGCACATCTTGACCCTCCATTTCTATAGCGGTATTCGGAACAGCCGTCGGTGGATCTCCCGGAAGTGGTTGCAGCAGTGCATAACTTAATCGTTGAAAGCCAGGTGGTAATTCTGTGGCGTAGACATATGCGTGATAGCTGACAGCCGAGACCACAACGACAAACGAGGCGCTAAGCGCAAGACAGGTCAAGCCTTTTCCCGTTAATTCCGATGGACGATTGACAATATCCCGAAAAGCAATCACACCAAGCACGATGCTGAAAATAGGAACCACCGACAACCACCAACTCAGAAATGCAAGTGGTGACATCGCAGCAAGGGTGACCGATGCAATCGTCACACCACTGATCGAACGATAGATATCATCTTCAGAAAAACCATCCGCATGGTTTTTGGTAGACGAGGATGTATCGAAGAGGCCTGTCGCCATAAGACGCCCTAAACTTTACTGTGCAGTTGAACTCGCACGCAACATGCGCCTTGAAATCATACCTACGAGCACAACAATTACGACCCAAACGAACCACATCGCTGCTGGAGCCTTTCGGCTAGCAGGAGTTTTCACAGGAATTGGCTTTGGTTTTGATTTTTGAACAACAAATTCATCTGCAGGGTGTTCTTCAGCCAGAACAGGTAGTACTTTGTTGATCAATTCAGCATCTGTAACACCCTCTTGTGGCTCCATGGCTGATGCCTCTGTTGACTCTGCTGAAACCACATCATTTTCGTCCTCTGAATCTGAACCTGCAGTGGCAAGGCCGGCGAGTCCAGCCATTGTTGCAGCTCGACGAACTGCATCCGGATCAATTTTCTCCAGGGTTTCTAATGCCTGATTTGCCTCGGGAAGAGGACACGTCCGCATATAATTCACAATTGGTTCACGAACAAAAATATTCTCTGCTGTGGCTGTTTCAAACAGTTCAACCAATCTGTCCACAACTGACCAATCTTTCCATCTCGCAAGATCTGCAATCACAAGGTCTGCAAGTTTTGGCTGGTCTAATAAAAGACGAAGTGAAGCAAGCACCCGATCTTGAGGAACAATTTCCGACTCCTCACCGAGAAATCTCAGGGCCATGACAGCTGCATATGTTTCCGTGAATGGGATATCCCGACCTTGTCGATCAAGAAAAAGTCGATCAATAAGATCGAGCCCATCAGGACCTACGAGGGTGATATAACATGCAATGAGAGCATCAAGCCCACTTCGAGCCTCAGCTTGTGATTCACTCAAGTCTTCTCCGACAAGTATTCTCTCAATTGTCTTCCCATCTGCTTTAGTACCGCAAACTCCAAGCATCGTTGCATAAAGCCGACGCCGATTTGTCTGAACGTCTGGATTCGTAACCCACGCAAGAAGTTGCGTGGGGTCCATGCGGTCTTCGAGAACTTTTAAGTCATCGTAAGGCGCAACTGCAAATTCATCATAGGCATCCCGAGCAAGAGTATCATCTTCATCCTCAAGATACTTCTGAAAAAAGGCCAGGCGATCAGCACCTTTTTCGGGCAACTGAGAAAGCTGTCGAATGTATTCCACTGCTCGTTGACTTACCGGAATAGGGCTTGACCAAACCAATTCTGGAGGCTCAACAGCCATAAGCAAATAAAGAGAGCCAACTGGCTTATCCTCCAAAAAGATGGTTTCAATAGGATCAGCATCAACACCTACATGGCCGTTCATCTCAATCGCTTCTCCGCCCTTGAGTACTTCTACGACGGAGAACTTACCTTTCGGTAACGGTCCCTCAGCAGTTGGCAAAAGGGCGTCTGCCGGAGGTGGTTCTATAAGTTCAGCAATGACGGTTGCCTCACTTTGAGCAATCTCCTGAGAAAAAGTAAGGGATACAGCTGAACAAAAAGGACACGCAGATGCCACGTACGGCATAAGACATGCCATCGCGATCACACTACATCGAATTAGAATGTTCATAAAAACAGTCTCACAACACACCAACAACACGTGAGGGGACAGTCACTCAAGAACGCATACAGGTTGGATCAACACATCGTCAAACTGCATAACACACTTCTCTTTTATCCACTTTGCAACCATTTTGCTACATCTGTTCGATAGGCTGCCACCGCAGGAATAAGCGCTGCTGCCACTGCCAACACCACCAAAAATGGAACAAGAAAAGCTTCGGCCCAGGCTCCAGAAAGTAGACCGGCAGAAACACCGGCATTCGTCGTTATCCATGGACCAATAGCAGCTACGATTCCATGACCGAGCAACCAGCCGGCGAGTCCACCAAAACCAGCCAGCAAAATAGCTTCAAAAAGAACTGTGGTCAGCACATGTGATCTTCTTGCCCCAAGTGCTCGCATAACAGCTACATCACGACTTCGTTCAAGTGAAGAACCCACCATACTCACAAGAATGCCTATCGCTGAAACAATGACAACAAGTGTTGTAACTAAAAGCAGTAGCAACTCTAAAGGCTTCACAAAAAGATCGAGTAATTGTCGAATCTCAGCAATGGGGAGTGCTGCCTGAGCTTCGCGCCCCTCATTTATAGTTGTTCTCAAACCCATGCTCGTAAGCTCAGGAGGCAAGCCAGGAAGCGATGCTGTCTCCAAAAGAATGGCGGTCACTTCTCTTTGCTCAAATGGCAAGGGCTCAGGATGGGAACGTGCACCTAAAGTACTCGATTCAAGGAGTGCTGCTTCTTTTTTCACTGACTGGGGTCGTTCTTCCACACTCGTGTCAGTTGATTCTTCTGAAACTGGCTTTGCGTGACCTTCTTGTAGATAAAAACCCTCCATATTCACAAAGACTCCTCGGTCAATCGGAGTATCTGTTCGAGCAAGAATACCTCGCACCATAAAGGGGTCATGGACAGCACCATCGTCTGCACCATGTGTCGGTGCAAATGGATCACCAACCTGCAATCCGAGTGATTGAGCAACAGCTGCACCAATCACTCCTCCGAAGAAATCATCATTACGAAAGTTTTCGCCTGAAGAAAACAGATATGGCTCACCACTTCCTCGCTTGAGTTTGTCAAAAAATGCGGCGTTCGTTCCAATCACACGGTGGCTACGAAAATAGTCTCCCATACAGATTGGTACGGCAGTGGCTGTACTTGCTGCAAATATTCCGTCTGCGCCGTCGAGGCGCTCATTGGCCGGAAGAAACTCTTGATAAAAATCCCATGAAATATTCTCAATGGGTTTGCTGATGAAGTACACACTGTTAAGCACCAACTGCAGAGGACTCCCCTTCGCACCAACAATCATATTGTATCCAAGGCCAGAACCCGACTCGAAAGCCTGCTTCACAATGCCACCTGTTACAAGAGTGGCCACTACAAGCGCTACGCCAAGTGCAAGAGAGAGGGCTGTCAGTCCACTTGTGAGATATCGCTGTCGAATATTCCGCAAGGCAATGCCCAAGAGTGTCATGGTAATACCTCTGACTGCGATGCCCTGTTAAAATTTTCCAAGCGTAGCCTCGTTGAAAACTGACCAGCAACCTCAGGTGCATGTGTTACGACAAGCAAGGCTACCTCATATTGAGCACATGTGTCCTTGAGCAGATCAACAACCTGTTGTTGATGGGCAGGATCTATACTTGCTGTTGGTTCATCAGCAAGAATGACCCGAGGTCGATTCGCAAGTGCTCTTGCTACAGCAACACGCTGCTGCTGGCCAATAGAAAGTTCAGCTGGCTTATGATGCATGCGATCTTCTAAGCCTACGGATGTTAGAAGATCTATCGCCCGCTGACGATCCACTCTGGCTGAACTAAACGACATTGCAACAAGAACATTTTCAAGCGCAGTAAAACCAGGTAATAAATTGAACTGCTGAAAAACCAAGCCTAGCCTGTCAGCCCGAATCCGATCACGCCGAGCTTCTGATAATCTCATAAGATCAACACCGTCAATGACGACTTTTCCCTGATCTGGCCGCATAATCCCAGATATCACATGCAGGAGTGTTGATTTACCAGAGCCACTTTGCCCCTCAAGAGCACACTGCTGGCCAGCGGCCATTGAAAAAGATTCTATATCAAGCACTGGAAGCGACTCGCCTCCAGGCAGATGAAAACTTTTGCGAACCTGTTCAAGTTGGATAATCGTGTCAGCCATACCCTCATAAGGATAGACGAAACCGCGGAATTCTGCGTGTGGATTGAGCGGTTCACGTATTGCAAGGTATATTTTCTCTGCTTGTGAGGAACGCTACCCGCTGCGTGGCGGCGTTGTGTTCACTCTTCACGACCCTTTCTAGGAGAATCGCCTTGTCTATTCGTGTTGGCATCAATGGTTTTGGCCGAATTGGCCGCCTCACCTTCCGCGCTATCTATGAGAAATACGGTCTCAACGGGGATGTACAGGTTGTTGCCCTGAACGATCTCACTGATGCCAAAACAAATGCGCATCTTCTGGAATTTGATTCAAACTACGGACCCTTCAAAGGTGACGTTGGATATGATGGAAATGATCTTGTTGTAGACGGAAAAAAGATCAAGGTATCTGCAGAGCGAGATCCTGGTTCCATTCCATGGTCTTCGGAAGATGTTCAAATCGTTGTTGAAAGCACTGGCTTCTTCACTGATGCAACAAAAGCTGTCGCACATAAACGTGACAGTGTGAAGAAAGTCGTCATATCCGCTCCAGCAAAAAATGAAGACCTCACAATGGTTCTGGGTGTTAATGATTCTGCATATGACCCCTCGAAACATCATGTGATTTCGAATGCTTCATGTACTACCAATGGTTTAGCACCAGTCGCAAAAGTACTGCATGAGACATACGGAATTGATCGTGGTCTTCTCACAACCGTACATGCGTATACAAATTCACAACGGACTGTTGATACGGCAGCAAAAGATCTTCGTGATGCGCGTGCTGCTGCTCTCAATATCGTTCCAAGTGGCACAGGAGCTGCAAAGGCAGTCGGCCTTGTGATCCCTGAACTACAGGGCAAGTTTACTGGCATGGCCTTCCGTGTTCCGACACCAACGGTCAGTGTCGTAGATTTTACGGCCATACTGAATAAAGATGCTCCTCCAGAGGACATCAATGCTGCTATGAAAAAAGCTGCAGACGGTCCCTTGAAGGGCATCCTCCGGTACACAGATAAGCCACTTGTTTCAACAGATATGCGTGGTGATCCTCATAGCTCCATTTTCTCTGCTGTGGATACTATCGGTCTCGGAAACTTTGTGAAGGTTGTAAGTTGGTATGACAACGAATGGGGTTATTCAAACCGCGTCGCAGACCTTCTCAATTTTTTAGAGAACAAGGGGCTTTAATCGACACAAGTCGACTTTAGCGGGTTTCCACTGTTCCCTGAGTTTCGAAGACTTCTCCTTCAAACGTTGTCATGCGTACGAACACTCGTACGTGATCGGCGTTTGGTAGAGCATGCTCCCATGGCCTTACAAAATGCAATCCGCGATGCTCTGATGTACGACGAAAATGTCGCGCCGCCTCATTAGCAGGTATTTCCCAGAGAGCGATGCGATTTCCCTCACCAGCTGAATCAAAGGCCGTTGTCGATGCCGATGGAGCATACACAGCGATTGAAACATCTCCAACCGTGCTTACAAGTCGTTCATCCTTGTCGCGGGGCTCAAAAACGACAGTGAGTGCTTCACTGATTCCATCGTGATCGCTATCGAGACATTCTGTTTTTTCTCGATTCAATACAAGATGCGATACCGTTGAACCCGCAACTACACTTTGGTCATACGAGAGTTGTTTGACCATCGATTCATCTGTTTCTGTGACATTGCCAGAGGTGCCGTTGATGTCATTTGGTGATGAACCCCCTTTCATTGGTAAGGGAGGCACTCCCTCTAAAACCGGTGTTTCTGTACTTAAAGAGTCTTCACTGGTTTCGGGGACGCCAAAACTCAGTCCCTGTTCCGTTGTTCCATTTGAACGAGGTGGGGGTGGCAAATCCTCAATTAATGGTGGGGCAAGGGCAGGAGGATCTACACTTTTCATACCAGACGCTGACGATTGTGCAGGTGTAGGCCGACGTGAGCTTTCCGGGAAGTCTGCAATGCCTAACTGCTTCTTCAACGATAAGTTCTCTGCAGCAACCAGATCCAGCCTAGAACATTTGTCGTACAACTCATCTTGCAGGTGATAGATCTGATCTTCCTGCAGCCGCAGCTCACGCTCAAGAAGTTGCTGGTTGAAGTCACTTCTACAACCAACAGTTGTCAAAAAAGCAACAACTGCTAAGCAGCTCACTGTAAAAATTTGGTAACGCCTCATGATGCGCCTCCTTGCGCCTCATTGCCACCTAAAACCTTATTATTGGGGCCAACGCCCTGTTCCTACGATGTACCTTTCAGTGCTGGCATATGCTCAATCACTTCATCAATAAGACGATAGTCCTTTGACTCCTCTGCCGACATAAAACGATCGCGATCCGTATCATTTTCGATTTTTTCAAGTGGATGACCGGTATGTTTCAAAAGAATGTTATTCAGCTTGTGCTTCACATTTCGAAATTCCTTCGCGTGAATCATGATTTCTTCTGCTGTACCCTCCATGCCTGCAAGAGGCTGGTGGATCATAATTCTCGCATTAGGCAATGCCCTGCGCTTGCCTTTTGCACCAGCCGTCAACAATACGGCACCCATCGAAGCTGCCTGCCCAATGCAATAGGTTGCAACATCACATGTCACAAATTGCATGGTGTCGTATATTGCTAATCCTGCCGTCACGCTACCGCCCGGAGAGTTTATATACAGGTGGATGTCTGCCTTTGCATCATCCGACTGTAAAAAGAGCATCTGTGCAACAATTGCATTGGCTACTTCATCATTCACTTGCGTTCCAAGGAAAACAATTCGGTCCTTGAGCAAACGACTGTAAATGTCCATCGCCCGCTCTTCGCGGCCACTTTTTTCGATGACATATGGGATTAGGGGCATTTTCTATACTTTCGCTTCAGTGCCGAACAATCAGTCCTCGTCCTCATCTTCAACCACCGGTGGCTTAGTGAGAATCTCATCAACAAGACCGTATTCTTTTGCTTCCTCTGCAGAAAGATAGCGGTCACGGTCCGTATCTTTCGCTATTTGCTCAATCGGCTGCCCGGTATGACCAGCCAGAATTTTGTTGAGAACTTCTCGAGTCTTAATGATTTCATCGGCTTGTATCTCAATATCACTCACCTGACCACCTACTTGGCCATACGGTTGATGAATCATGACTTTTGCATGTGGCAAAATTCGTCGTTTACCAGGAGAACCACCGGCGAGCAAGACAGCACCACCACTTGCTGCAAGCCCCACACAATAGGTTGCCACAGGACAGGAGAGAATCTGCATGGTGTCATAAATTGCCATCGTCGCTGTCACACTGCCACCAGGAGAATTGATGTAGAAGTTGATATCTTTTCTCCTGTTCTCACTCTGGAGATACAGTAGCTTCATTACCAATTCATTGGCGTTTCCATCATAAATTTCACCTTGAAGAAGAATGATGCGATTCTCCAAAAGAAGATCGCCAAGCGTCATCGTCCTCTGACGTTGATAATCGCCGTATGCACTAGCTGACTGAGGAACAAAAGACTCACGAGTCATCTCAATTCTGCTCCTCTCCTACAACAACACCACACACCGCATGATCAATGGCTTCGGCATCAGGCTTCGGAAAATCAAATGGCGTATCCTTGAATTTTGCCTCAGACTCCACCATCTCGACGGTCTTCCGCTCAATGATTTGATTTCGGAGCACATCCATGAGACCACGCCTCTCAAGGCCTGCTCGCACCCGACGTGGAGACTCACCTGACTGATTGGCAATCGCACGAATTTCCTCGTCATAATCAGATGGGACGTCAGAAACGCCGGTTTCCTCAGCTATTCGCTCAAGAATAAAGTGTTCCTTCAGGGACCGAGCAGTACTTGCCATGGCTGACTGTCTCAATTCGTTGACATGCCGACGTATAGAGTCATCATCAAAACCACTTCGTCGAAGCTCAAGAATAGCCCGCTCGAGTTCTCGTTGAGCCTGGCGACGGAGGAGTTGTGGCGGGAGTTCCCAGTCCGCAGATGCTGTCAGTGCGCTTGAGACCTGCTGTCGAACCTGCTTGCGACGATGCCATTCAAGTTGACTCTCAAGTTGATTGCGAATGGCAGTTCTCAGATCATCGGCAGACTTGAATTCGCCGAGTTCAGAGAGCAACGCTGCGGATAGCTCTGGTGGCTCAAGCTTCTTAACTTCGAGCACTTCTATTTCGACAGTGACGTCTTTGCCTCGCAAATCCTCAACTGCGGCTTCGTTGGAGATCGTAACTGTCGCTTGGACTGTATCTCCGTGCTTCGCATTTTTTACAAGGGCATCAAAACCTGATAGTTCAGCATCAGCAAGCGAAAGTTTTGGACGGACGACAATTTCAACCTCCTCTGCATGCGACAAAACTTTGTCCCCATCAAGAAAGCGCAAATTTGCGACAACCAAATCTCCTGTCTTCGGCTCCCCAGAAAAAGGAACAAGCCGACTACGATCGCGAAGAACGTTCGCAAGTGAATCATCAATATCTTCATCTGTAATGTCACGACTTGGACGATTGATCGAAAGACCTTTCCACTTCGGCATCTCAAACTCTGGTCGAACCTCAATGCCAAACTCAAATTTCAAAGGTCCTTCGTCTGGCAAAACAACCGCTTCAAGATCGATGTCTGGCTCACTGATTGGGGCAAGTTTTTGATCTTCTGTAACCTGTGACATGGCATCTGAAAGCAACTTTGAACGCACCTGATCCTTGAGTTCCGACTTGTATCGACTGCTCACCAAACGACGTGGTGCCCGTCCAGGACGAAAACCGGGTAATAGGGCCGTTGGCATAAGGTCACCAATTGCTTCTTCGAAGGCTCGATCAATATCTTCACGTGTGATCGTGACCTTTACCTTTCGCTCACAGGTCGAGACATTCTCAACATCAACCTCAAGTGTCAATGTTTGATTTTCATCGAGTTGCTCAGGGGACGTATCAGTTGTGCTGGACATAAGCTTTTCTAAACAGGAAACAAAGTCGTAAATTCATTAGAAGAAAAAGCGGGTGATGGGATTCGAACCCACGACAACCACGTTGGCAACGTGGTGCTCTACCAACTGAGCTACACCCGCGAGGGTCGTGTGTAGGGCAACCATCTCACCAAAACACCAGGTAAAGAGAGTTTCCTACGGAAACCCCGCGATTATAGAGGTGACTTGGGTCGCCGCAAGGTCATCATATGGGATAGCGGCGTTTTTTGGGTAAGTGAGGAAGGTGCGTGGTGTTAAGAGAGGGAGACAATTCGTCACCCCAGGAGGCTTACCGAATAACTTGCGACCGCTCCAGGCATCGACGCACTTTCTCTCAGGGTGGTGGAAGCGGTTCCGTGAGGACAATCTTGAGTGACGTCACATTTAAGTGACCCAGCTAAAAGCATGAAACTTTCACTCTCATCTCAGTACCTTCAGAAACGAATCTGACATTCCTTGACGGAACAATGAGTTCCTTTCTGTCCGGGACATCTGATTACACATACTCTCGATCGACCAAAATGAATGCCATCTGGTCGATCGCTGTAAGCAATGATGGTTTTCTACGTCACAGTTTACCAATCGTGTGTTAACTCGGACGACATAGATGTCTCTTCATCGTTTTCCTTCACAACAATTTATACGCTCGGCAGTGTGCACAATCCGCTTGAGGAATCTTGTTGGTTTTCATGACGTCCGAGTGATACTATGCCGTGCACAAAATGTTTGGATTGCAGTATTTCCTGTACTGCCGCACCTGTCACTCTTATAAGTACATCGTATCTGGATAACGCTGGCCGCAGTCTATCGTGCAAGATTGAGATGAACGACACCCAACGCAACCCCGACCATCATCTAGGACCATATGCTTTTAAAAAGTATATGTCTTGATGCTTTGTTTAAACTGGGCTGTCATTGAGTGATAGCTTCGTGAGGCATCGTGCAAAAGTATCTAACTGTTACAATGAGCCCATAGACATCCCTCATAATGAATGACCTATGAGAAAACCAAGGTCGTGTTTATATGTTTGCTCACTCATCAATGCAGGGTATTCAGTTGCTATTCATAGCATGACATGTAGTATAGTTTGATAGTTTTCTGGACGTATTTCCCTATGACTGTTCCTTCTTCTCGACCCAATCGCAGAGTCTCTGTTCTTGATTTGGCTGCGGCCAAACAACAGAAGCGTGCCATTGCCATGATGACAGCCTACGACTGGCCGTCAGGACGACTTGTTGACGAAGCAGGTGTTGACTGTGTGTTGGTTGGCGATAGTGTTGCAATGGTTATTGCTGGTCATGACTCCACGATTCCAGCCACTCTGGACCAAATGATTTATCACGGTGAAATCGTGAGTCGTGCCGTATCTCATGCAATGGTCATTGTTGACCTGCCATTCCCACTTCAGCATCTTGGTGTCCGCAAGGCAGTGGCATCGTGTGCAAAGATACTCAAGTCAACAAACTGCCAAGCTATTAAGCTGGAGGGAACAGCTGGCCAATCTGACGTCATTGCTGGAATTGTTGCAGCTGGCATTCCAGTCATGGGACATGTTGGGTTACGACCGCAGGCTGTTCATCAGTTGGGTGGTTATCGAATTCAGCGGAATGTTGAATGCCTCATGGCTGATGCAAAGGCTGCAGAAGCTGCAGGAGCATGTGCGGTAGTCCTTGAATGTATACCTCACGACATCGCGGGATCTATTACTGAAGCACTTACGATTCCAACAATTGGAATCGGTGCAGGACCTCAATGTGATGGGCAAGTACTTGTTTACCATGATCTTATCGGATTATCACTTGGACATGTGCCAACGTTCGTTCGACAATACGCTGATATGAAAGACGTTGTCTCACGCGCCGTTGCACAATGGCGATCCGATGTTGCATCTGGCCAATTTCCAGATGCTTCTTCATAACGTCCATAGTGATTCACTCAAAAAATTTTGAGTGAATCCACTAGCTTTCGGGCAATACAACCTCATCCGAAATGACAACAGGACGGCCGGCATTGACCGGTGTTGGGACACCACTCATTGGTACCGTTGGCACCGTCGTCCCCATTGGTACCGTAGTCCCCATCGATGCTCCAGCACATGGATCACAACAAGGATTTGATCCGTTTGCACACGGAGCATTCTGTCCACAGGTCCGCATTGGGGGGGCAGCTATTGGAGCTGGTGCTCCTGGGGGCGTAAACCCGGGGGGAAGGTGACCAAAACATCTTTCGTATTTCCAAACCTCCAAAGCAATATATCGCTCTGAAAGTGACTTACAGCCAGAAAGCCCAGCGGCGGCCAGCACTATTGGCACAACCAGCAGGGCACATTTGCTCCACTCCGTCGAACGCATCGATCCGTCTCCTGGAAAGGTTCACCGACGTATCAAAGTAGCGCCGGGAGATATTGAGCCCGCGGCACCTTCCGCGAAGCCTAACAACCCTACACCATGGATCGTGCGAGGCAAATTACTTGCGGTGACGAATTTTCGCCCGCATTCTTCGCTTCTTTTGGCCCCGCTTTCGGCGGCCTTTACCTGACTTCTTGACGCCCATGCTGCGCTCCGAGAGAAATTGTTACAGTCCGCAAATGTTGTAAAAACGGTTGGGCCGGCTTGCAAGCCAATGCTCCATACTTCGAGTTTGATGGTATTCGGTGGCCCTTCTTTCTATGTTCTATACACTATTTTGCTGGCATGATCATTCTATTCCCCACCTATGCCCAACGTATTCCTGACACACGACAATGGCAGGTACATATTGCCGGGATGGTCAGTAAACCCCTTCCCGAACAGAGTCGCCGTAGAGTATTTGCTCGAGCCGTCCTGAAAAGAATTCTTCGTGTTCAGGATGCTGAGATTGATACTGATTTATTTCGAAGTCGAGCAAACGCTTTTTTTGTTCAACGACTCGCTGGTCACACAATACAACTGTCTCTTGCAGGCCAGAGCTATGATGGAGGCCAATCTGATCGAAGTGGTCACTTTCAATCCAATATCATCCTCGATGATGACACACTTCATGCTTTTTCTGAAACGTTGCCATCAGGGTGCCGATGGTTGCCCTATGAGGGAAAAACCATCCCTCCGAAGCAATCTGAACAACACGGCACGCCTGAGTCCTTTACTGCACGCGGAACCATCCAATGCATTAATGCTGAAGGACTGTCTGTTATTTCTGATATCGATGACACCGTCAAAATCTCAGATGTTGGCAATCGACGAGCGTTACTTGCAAATACATTCCTTCGTGAGTTTCAAGCTGTACCTGGGATGGTAAACGTTTTTCAGCATCTCCAACAATCTGGAGCTGCATTTCATTATGTCTCAGCAAGTCCTTGGCAACTTTCAACAAGTCTGTACGACTTCTTTTCGCATGCTGGCCTGCCAGCGGGTTCAATGCACCTCAAGTTGTTTCGTCTCAAGGATTCAACACCTCTTCGTAAACTTCCCTCACGAAAACGTTCAAAGCGACGCATAATAGAACAGATTCTTGCCGACTTTCCGAAGCGCAAATTCCTCTTCATCGGTGATTCAGGTGAACGCGATCCCGAAGTCTACACTGGCGTCGCACGGCGGCATCCTGAACAGGTACATTCAGTGCTTATTAGAAAAATAACCACTCGGACCCCTTCCGAGAAAATGAATTTTCGACTGGCCCGATTGGCAAGTAAGCTTCCTCAAGGCATGCTTCAAACATTTACCCACACAGAGGAACTCCACGCTCACTGCAAGGCAGTCTGTCAGGAAATACAACGGTAGCCTATGGGCTGTCAAATGCATTCTGGTAATGCTCAATCGCTGGCATGCCGTCTTCAAAAACAACAGTCACGGCATCAATCCGTACCGAGCAATCCTGGAGTTGATGACGCTGAATAAAGGCATTTGCCAGATCAGAGATTCTTATCTGCTTTTTTCGGTCAATTGTTTCAACGGGATGGCCATGCCTTAAGTTAGACCGAGTTCGCACTTCAACAAAGACAACGGTGCGATCATCGAGTGCAACGAGATCGATATCACCTCCTAGGATTTTTTCCCGTCGACCAACGATGCGATAACCAATTGACTTCAGATACTTCGCTGCTTCGTCCTCACCACGACGACCGAGTGCGTCACGAGCATCCATGAAGAAATATTCTCTACTTATGTCTTCACGGCTGATTTTTTTCGTTGCGACTTCTTACCGTCCACAGTCGCTTCCTGACGCTTCTCTCGAAGCCTTGTTGCCTTACCGACTCGGTCTCTTAGGTAATACAATTTTGCACGGCGAACAACACCCGATCGCTTGACAACAACCTTCGCAATCTTCGGCGAATGGAGGGGAAATTTTCGCTCCACACCCTCACCTGCCACAATGCGTCGGACCGTGAACATTTCACGAGTTCCTGTGCCACTTCGTGCAATCACAACACCATTGAAAACTTGGATTCGTTCCTTCTCGCCTTCAAGAATTCGTGTGTGAACATCAACTGTATCACCAATAGTGAATGCATCTACCTCAGGCTTCAGACTTGAAGCCTCTACTTTTTCCATAATCTGCTGGCTCATGATACTTCCTTTCAAATACGCCTTATTCTTTAACGGTTTGCATATGACACTCTACTGTTGAGTGACTTGTGCGTTCCTTAGTCTTGTTGATTCAGCCGATTGTTTTTTCTGCCAGTCTGCAATTCTCCGATGATTTCCAGAGAGCAGAACCTCCGGCACGCCCAATCCACGATATTCTCGGGGTCTGGTGTATTGTGGACCTTCTACAAGACGTTCAGATCCTGAAAAAGAATCCTGACATGCACTTTCACCACACCCGAGCACCCCAGGAACCAAACGTGAAACAGCATCAACAACAACCATTGCAGCTACTTCACCACCTGACAGCACGTAATCGCCAACGGACACCTCGTCTGGTGACAGAATTGTCTTGACGCGTTCATCAAAACCTTCATAACGACCACAAATCAGTACAATACGCTCTTGTTTCGCCAGAGCCTCTACAGACTCTTGTGTCAGTGGACGACCAGCGGGAGTGAGCATGACAAGATGCCCAGGTTCACCGTCTCCCTGAATGGACTCCACGCCTTCAACAATTGGACCAGGCATAAGGAGCATTCCCGGACCTCCACCAAAAGGCCGGTCGTCTACCTGTCGATGAACACCTCGTGCAAAATCACGAATGTTTGTCACCCGGATATCCAGAATCCCTTTATTGCGTGCTGAACCGATGAGGCTTCCTTCAAGGAAACTCTTAAACATCTCGGGGAATAGTGTGAGGATATCAATCCGCATGACGGAAAAACCAAACCTTGGCGTATTTGGGAATATTTTGGCATCAAGTGTCAAGAACCAGATGATTGTTCGGATTCTGAAGGTGACTTCGCTTCACTTGCTTTATCTGAGGCGTCGGATGCTGTGGCTTCAGCTGTTGCATCAGTGGAATCGCTTGTCTCTTCTTTGGCGGTAGCTGCTGAATCGGCAGCCGTTTCCTCAGATGAGGCATCAGCAGTTGGTTGCTCTTCCGCTTTGGGTGGTTCTGAAACAGGAGCCGGCGGTCCTGCTTCAGGTACGGCCCTTGGCATTGAAAGACGAGCACGCGCCTCTTCCATTTGCTTCAAATGCGTACCATCTGGTCCATACTTCTTTATGAGTACCGAAACATTGTCACTGGGTTTTGCTCCTACTGAGAGCCAATGCTGTACACGAGCATGATTCAGCGTACATCGAGCATCTGTCTCTGAAACACTTGGGTCGTACGTACCAAGAGATTCAATTACCCGCCCATCCCGAGGACTTCTTTTATCGGTTGCACAAATCCTAAAGAAGGCACGGTGCTTCCGACCCATCTTTTTCATCCGAATAACAACTGCCACGATCACACTTCTCCTGTAGGGATTTTCGAGCCCCTTAGCGTACCTGAGAAATACTTAAACCCAAGCCCCACCCCTTGAAAAGTGGCTTTTTTATGGTCTCACTCTATTCACCATGACGTCAAAGAGTGGTTTCAGCCTGCTAAGACCGCTTCTCTCGCTTCTTCCTGCGGGCTTCTTTTTCACGCTGTTTTTTGAGTTTCCGTCGCTGTTCTGCAGTGAGTCGCTTACCGGTATCGCCTTTCGGTCGACCAAGCCGTGCACCGGGATTGTTCATCTGTGTTTGAAGTTTTTGCACTTCCCTCATTCGGTCTTTCCCACTGAGGCCAGCCATGCCCTTCATCAGACCCGCCATACCATCGAACTGCTTTACCAGATCATTGACTTCATTGGGTGGGACACCTGCCCCGGCAGCGATTCGCCGTCTTCGTGATTGATCTATGACACGGGACGGATTGCGACGTTCATCGGCTGTCATGGAATCGATGATGCCAAATAAACGATTCATGTCTTTCTCAAGATCTGCATTACCCAGCATATCTTGCATACCACCCATTCCAGGAATCATGCCCATTACCTTACCGAGTGGTCCAAGTCGACGAGTCTGGGTGAGCATCTTCTTAAAGTCATCAAGCGTGAACTCTCCCGCCTTGAGCCTCTCTTCCTGTCGCTTCATTTCATCTTGATCGAATTTTTTCTGCGCTTCTTCGACAAGTGAAACGACGTCACCCATCCCAAGAATGCGGCCAGCCATTCGTTCGGGATGAAACTCCTCCAAAGCCTCAATCTGTTCACCGGTACCAATGAACTTGATAGGCACTCCAGTTACATTCTTTACTGACAAAGCTGCCCCGCCACGGGCATCACCATCAAGCTTTGTCATAATCACGCCATCGATCGTCAGTGCATCATTAAACGCTTTGGCACTTCTCACGGCATCTTGACCCGTCATGGCGTCAACAACAAGAAATGCCTGATCTGGGCCAACATTTCGATCAATTGCAGAGAGCTCTTTCATGAGTTCTTCATCGATGGCAAGTCGACCAGCAGTATCTAGAATGACAACCGGAATATTTGACTGCTTGGCTTGAGCCACACCAGCTTTGCAAACTGCGACTGGATCAGTCGATCCCTCTGGCATATGAACAGGTACATCGAGTTGTCGACCAAGTGTTGCAAGCTGGTCGATAGCTGCAGGCCGTTGCAGGTCAGCCGCAACGAGCATGACCTCGCGCCCCTGTTCTTTGATACGTTTCGCTAACTTGGCACATGATGTGGTCTTTCCGGATCCCTGTAGACCACACAGCA
>PVBE010507721.1_pt1 | contig 22430 bp, 15 predicted proteins | sample 1631181 | NCBI WGS metagenome assembly PVBE01 (sample SAMN08397723, study PRJNA350692) | Marine metagenome, whole genome shotgun sequencing project. | isolation source: water | place: Pacific Ocean | collected 2012-04 | reverse complement strand
GTCGAGCGTTTCTTCAATAAACTCAAACACTTCCGCGCTGTTGCAACACGCTATGACAAACGCGATGACAACTATCTCGCTTCCGTCAAGCTCGCTTCACTGCGAATATGGCTTCGATCTATTGAGTCGGTGACCTAGACCACCCTTTTTTCCCTAAGCTCCCCGATCTCGGCGGCCGAATAACCCAGTGATTCGAGCACGCCGTCTGTGTGTTCGCCGAGCGTCGGGGCGCGGCGTTGGATGCTGCCCGGGGTGGCTGAGAGCTTGACCGGGGTGTCGGCCACCGGGGTCGGACCCTTGAGGCCGGGGTAGTCGGACTCCTGGAAGTAGCCGACGGCGTTGACGTGGGGGTCGTCGAGGGTTTGTTGTGGGCTGAGGATCGGGGCCGCCGGGATGCGGGCCTTTTCCATCTCGGCCAGCACTTCTGCCGTGGTGCGTTCGGCGCACCACGGCGCCATGCGCTCGGAGAGTGCGGCGCCGTTGTCGCCACGGTTCTGGTCGCCTTCGAAGCGGGAATCCTCGAGCCAGTGGTCCTCCCCCATCAAACGCGCCCAGCGTTCGAACAGTGGCCGGCCCACCACGTGCACCAGTACCCAGCCGTCCTTGGTGGCGAAGGTGTCGGCCGGGCCGCCGCCCTGGCCGCGGTTGTGCGAGCCCACGCGGTCGACCCCAAGAGCCGCCTGTTCCATCAGCCAGGCGTTGCCGACCCAGAGCGCCGAGCCCAACAGCGAGCCCTCGACCTGCTGGCCGCGGCCCGTCTTGTCGCGCTCCCTGAGCGCCATCATGGTGCCGAAGGCCATCAGGATGGCGGTGGTGAAATCGACGTAAGGCGCCCAGGACTTCATGGGCTCGCCGGCATGGCCGGTGAGGTGCATGTTGCCCGACATGGCCTGGCCGATGCCGTCGAAGCCGACTTTGGCGGTGTAGGGGCCTGATGATCCAAAAGCCGAGGGCGTGACGCTGATGATGTCCTCTTTGATGGCCTTCAGCGATTCGTAGTCGAGACCCATGGCTTCCAGTGTCTCGAACGGCAGGTTGGCCAGGACAACGTCGGCGGTGGCCACCAGGCGGGTCAGCACTTCCTTTCCTTCGGGCTTCATGGGGTTGAGCGTGAGGCCTTGCTTGTTGCGCGCCAACTGCAAGAACAGGCACCCCTCGCCGCCTTCGGCGATAGGGGCGGTGAAGCGGTCCTCGCTGCCGTCGACCTTCTCGACGCGGATGACTTCGGCGCCAAAGTCCCCCAGCAACGTGGCGCAACAGGGCCCGGCGATATAGCGCCCGAAATCGAGAACCCGGATGCCTTCCAAAACACTCATGCTTTCAGCCTTTCATTGTCGGGGTCGTAGGGAGATTCGGGAATCACCGTGGCCCGGTACATCTCGCCCAGGATAGCGATCTCGAATTCGCTGCCAACGTGCGCCAGGTCGGGCGGCACCATGCCGAGCGCCAGGCTTTTGCCCACCCGCCAACCATAGCCGCCGCCGGTGGCCCGGCCGACCATCTCGCCGCCGGCGAACAGGGGCTCGCTGCCGTGGGCGTCGGCCTCGCTGACGTCGTGCACCTCGAGTGTGACGAATTGGTACTTGAAGCCCTGGCGTTGCCACTCGGCCAGGGCGTCGGAGCCGACGAACTGGCCCTTGTTGAGATGGACGAAGCGTTGCAGGCCGGATTCGAAGGCGGCGTATTCGATCGAAAGCTCAGTGCCCCACATGCGGTAGGACTTTTCGATGCGCAACTGATCCATGGCCCGGATACCGAAGGGCTTGATCTCGAATTCGGCACCCGCCTCCATCAACAGATCGAAAATGTAGTTCTGCATCTCGATGGGGTGGTGCAGCTCGTACCCCAACTCGCCGACAAAATTGATGCGCATGGCCCGAGCCCGGGCGCAGCCGATGTCGATCAGGCGGCCCGAAAGCCAGGGGAAGGCGGCGTTGGATAGATCGATGTCGGTGACCTTGGCCAGGACATCGCGCGAACGCGGCCCGGCCAACACCAGCACGCCCAGTTGCGTGGTCAGGCGGTCCAGGCGAACGCTGCCGTCGGGGGGTAGCGACTTTTCCAGAGCGTCGTGGTCCATGCGTTCAGCGGCCCCGGCCGAAACCAAATAGAAGGCCTGCGGGCCGTCTCGCATGATGGTGAATTCGGCCCGCACGCCACCGTTCGCCGACAACAGATGGCCGAGATTAATTCGCCCCACCTGCTGCGGCAGGCGGTTGGCCAGCAGGAGGTCGAGCCAAGCCTCGGCACTGGGGCCCGAAACCAGGAACTTGGAAAAGGCCGTGAGGTCCAGCAAGCCGACGGCGTTCTGCACCTGGCGGCATTCGTTGCCCACGTGCTCGAAATAGTTGGTACGGCGAAAGCTCATGTCGTCGCGGGGCTCGACGCCCTCGGGCGCGAACCAGTTGGGCCGTTCCCAACCGTACTTCTGCCCGAACACGGCGCCGAGATCCTTCATGCGCTCATAGCATGGCGCTGTCTTCAGCGGCCGGCCGGCGGGGCGCTCCTCGTCGGGGAAATGGATGGTGAAGACGCCGGCGTAGGTTTCCTCGTTCTTGGCCTTGAGGTAGCCCCGCGAGGCATAGGGCCCGAAACGGCGGGGATCGACGCCCAGCATGTCGATGCTGGGCTCACCCTCGACCAGCCACTCGACGAGCTGCCAGCCGGCGCCGCCGGCCGCCGTGATGCCGAAGCTGTGGCCCTCGTTGAGCCAGAAGTTCTTCAAGCCCCAGGCCGGCCCGACGATAGGGCTGCCGTCGGGGGTGTAAGGGATGGGACCGTTGACGACCTCCTTGACGCCGACCTCGCCAAAAGCCGGCACGCGGTTGATGGCGGCCTCGATGTGAGGCTCCAGGCGATCGAGATCGGCAGGAAAGAGATCGTTCTCGAAGTCGGCCGGCGGGCCGTCGACGAAACAGGCCGGAGCGCCCTTCTCATAAGGTCCCAGCAACAGGCCCCCGGCCTCCTCGCGCAGGTACCAGGAGCTGTCGGATTCGCGCAATACGCCCATCTCCGGCAGGCCCTGCTCGCGCCGGGCCAGGATCTCGGGATGCGGCTCCGTGACGATGTACTGGTGCTCGACCGGGATCACCGGCACGTCCAACCCGACCATGGCGCCGGTCTGCCGGGCGTGGTTGCCGCTGGCCGCCACCACATGCTCGCAGGTGATGTCGCCCTTGTCGGTCTTGACCAGCCATTCGCAGCCGGGTTGCTGCTCGATGGCGGTGATGGTGGTGCGGCGGTAGATCTCGGCACCGCCGTTGCGCGCCCCCCGGGCCATGGCCTGGGTGACGTCGGCGGACTGGATGTAGCCGTCCTCGGGATGCACGATGGCGCCGACCAGACCCTCGGTCTGACACAGCGGCCACAGGTTCTTCACGTCGTCCGGCGTCAGGAACTCGACCTCTACCCCGATGGTGCGGGCGACACCGGCGTAGAAATGGTACTCGTCCATGCGGTCCCGGGTGCGGGCCAGGCGGATGTTGCCGACCTTGCGAAAGCCCACGTCCTGGCCGGTCTCCTCTTCCAGGGTTTGGTAGAGCGCCACCGAGTATTTGTGGATCTGGCCGACGCTGTAGCTCAGGTTGAAAAGTGGCAGCAACCCGGCCGCATGCCAGGTCGAGCCCGCCGTCAGTTCGGTGCGTTCGACCAGCACCACGTCAGACCAACCCTTCTTGGTCAGATGGTAGAGCGTCGAGACACCGACGACGCCACCCCCGATAACCACCACACGAGCATGAGATTTCATGGCGCACCCCCTGGAACGGCCGTGGCCCGGTGGGAAATTCGGGCTAGGTTGGTCTCTATCAGATGGCCGCCGGAGGGACAAGATCGGCACCGTGCCACCCTGGCTAAGTTCGCCGCCATGGGGCAAAGTCGTGAGCAATTCAGGGGAGGGTTTCGGCATGAATCAGGCCAAGGGCAGGCGGGGCGGTCGCGAAGCGCGCCGGGCCCAGCGGGAGCGCCCGAGGCCGGTTGCGCTTCCCGCCATCAGCCGGCAGTTGCCGGTGCTCGACGTGCTGGGCGATGAAGGCCTCGAGATCATCGAAGCCAATGCCGAAACAGTGTTGGCCGAGACCGGCATAGATTTCCGCGACGACGACGAAGTACTCGAGCTCTGGCGCCAGGCCGGCGCCGAGGTCAGCGGCGAGCGTGTGCGAATCCCCCGCGGCCTGACCCACAAACTGCTCGAGACCGCTCCCGGCGAATTCACCCAACACGCCCGCAATCCGGAACGCAGCGTACCCATCGGCGGCCGCAACATCATCTTCGCGCCGGTCTACGGACCGCCTTTCGTGCGCGACCTGGAGGGTGGCCGGCGCTACGCCACGCTTCGGGATTTCGAAAACCTGGTCAAACTCGCCTATCTGGCCCCGGCGATGCACCACTCAGGCGGCGTGCTGTGCGAGCCCGTCGACGTGCCGGTGCCCGAACGCCACCTCGACATGCTGGCCGCCCATATTCGCTTGAGCGACAAGCCCTTCATGGGGGCGGTGACGGCGCCCGAGCGGGCGGCCGACAGCATCGCCATGGCCGAGCTGGTATTCGGGACCGATTTCGTCGCCGGCCATACGGTGCTGATCAGCATAATCAACGCCAACTCGCCGCTGGTCTACGACGCCACCATGCTGGGCGCGCTCAAGACCTATGCCCGGGCCAATCAGGCCACCATCGTTTCGCCCTTCATTCTGTCGGGTGCCATGAGCCCCGTGACGGTGGCCGGTACACTGACCCTGATACTGGCCGAGGCATTGGCCGGCATGGCCCTGACGCAATTGCTGCGGCCGGGCGCGCCCGTGGTCTTCGGAGCCTTTGCCAGTTCGATATCGATGCAATCGGGTGCCCCAACCTTCGGCACGCCCGAGCCGACTTTGGTGCTGCTGGGTACCGCCCAGTTGGCGCGCCGCCTGGGAATTCCCTTCCGCTCCGGCGGCTCGCTCAGTGCGGCCAAAACCGCCGACGCCCAGGCCGCCTATGAAAGCGCTCAGACATTGCTGCCGACCCTGCTGGCGGGTTGCAACTTCGTGCTGCATGCGGCGGGTTGGCTGGAAGGCGGGCTGTGTGCCGGCTACGAGAAATTCGTGCTCGACGCCGACCAGCTCGGCATGATGCAGGTGCTGGCCGGAGGCGTCGACCTCAGCGTCGACAGCCAGGCCATGGCAGCCATTACCGAGGTCGGGCCGGGCAATCATTTTCTAGGTGTCAGCCACACCCAGGCCCACTTCGAAACCGCTTTCTATCGCTCGGCCCTGGCCGACAACAATTCCGTCGAGCAATGGCAGGAAGAAGGCAGCCTGGACGCCATCCAGCGCGCCCATAGACTGTGGCAGCACCAACTCGCCGCCTACCAGGCCCCGGCCCTCGACCCCGCCATAGACGAGGCCATCGGCGAATTTGTGGTTCGGCGCAGGGCGGAACTGGCAAACACCTAATTCCGAGCCCCTCCCAGCCCCCCCAAGAAACTGGGCCTACATCTGGTGACGCCTGAGGTTTCTTAGGTTGGTCAGATTGGTCGCTGCGGAAATGTTGCCGAATCCCTTGGCGAATTCGTACATGGAGATGGCCCGGCCAAATTGCCCGAGCGCCTGCAAGGCCGTGCCAAGATTGTTGTACGCCTTTCCACGCGACAAGCTTTGGGCCGCCATCGTCGCACCGAAGGGTCGTTCTTTTATCGCCCTTTCCAGATAGCTTTTGGCGAGCAGGGGGCGAGCAGCCTCGATCAGCGAATGGCCGAGGTTGTTGGCTGCGTGGTGGATGATCCGCTTATCCGTCGAGAGCGCTGTGGCGACGGCATAGAGGTCTTGTTTCCGCCAAATGTCGGCGGCTGACGCGATCTTGATGTTTCGGGCGCTCCGGTACAAGGCTTTCTGGGCACTGCCAGCAGCCGCCGCCTTGGCGTCGGCCAGTGCCAAAACGCGTTGGTTCAGTTCCAGCATCTGCTTTTCTTCCGGTCGCGACCATTGCGCCGGGTCAAGCGGAATCTTGAGTAATGCACCGTTCGCCAACATGGCATTTTCGACCGTGGCATTGCCCCGCGCCAGTACCGCGAACTGGGTGCGGCTCGGCCGTTCGTGGTGCTTCTTCAGTTTCACCAGGAACGCAATGAAAGGCTGAGCCTTGGGCAGATCACCGTGGGTCGTCTTGCCGAGGGGGTGGGCCTTCACCGGGTTGACGTCGCGCACCGCATTGGAGGCGATCTCGGTGGGCACGCGGCCGTCTCCGTCGATGCGCTTCGCCCGGACAATCTTGTATTCATCGTTCTTTGTGTGAACGATGGTAAAAGCGCCCGGTGTTTTTGTCTTTTCACCGCAAAAATAGACAGCCTCGTCGATCTCCGGCAAGGCGGCCAATTGCTGCTGGAAAAGGCCTCCATCGCGAAGCAACGGCGCTATACGGTCGTAGAATACCTTTTTGTTGTCGCCTACTTGTTCGCGCTGCCATTTCAGGAGATCGTACTTGCGCCACACCTTCGCTTGAAAGTGATCGAGCGACTCCTCGCCCAGTGCGTGGTGCTGACGCTTGATGACGGGGCGATCCTTCGTGTAGTGGGGCAGAATTTGGTAGATACTGGGAAAAGAGAAGGCCGCACGATTCAGATCACCAAAAACCCTGCTTTGGAACTTCTTGGAGATCCAGCCGGGATCCAAATTCGCCGTGTATCGGTCGAGCATCAGGAATAGCATCGCGGGAGAACCGCTGTGCGGCGTACCCAGGAAAATGACCTGTTCGATGCCGCCGAAGGTGTGCTTGATTTCCGCGTTTTTGAAGTAGTGATGATACCACCAAGTGGTAACCAACCCGCCCATACTGTGTGCAAGAAAAATGACTTTGCGGCCCTTGAGGGCCTCGGCCCATTCACCTGTCATGCGTTCCTGAAGATCCCTTGCTGCCGCACGGATGTCCTTGCGCCAGTCATATGAGAACAACAGCAGATGACGAACATCCGTCATGTTCATGTCATTGATGATGCTGAGGGCTTTGCCGTAAACGTCCAGATCCGTCACCATGATGTCGTAGTCGGCGAGCGTGTTTGTTGTTACTTTTTCATCTGGGTCGTAAGCAAGTTTATCCGAAGTCTTAAACAAGTCGCCAACATCCGTTTTTCCCCAAATCACCTCTCCATCACTATCCATCAACTTGGAGCCGAGAATCCCCGGGACAAAAATGAATATCGGCTGCTTGGCAACCCGGTTGCCAACGGCCGTTACGAAATCTGATTGAGCGACCGGAAGCTGCTGAAGCAATCTGGCGAACACCGAGTTGTCAGTGTTGAAAATCAGAGTTTCTGCGAACACCGGAGTGGCGCACAAGGTTGCCGTCAAAGCGATTGCGATGGCCTTTGCCGCAAAGAAGTGAATTCGCCGACCAACCAATCCGCTGCAAAAATTGATGGAAACCCGACATCGAAATTGAGACGAAGACATCGATCCTCTCCATTCGGGAACAATTTCAATGAGGTCATGCTATTTATGCATGACTTCTCATTGATTTACAAACAATTATGCGTAAAACAACTAGTCGTAAATCTAGCCGGAACGCTTCTGCCGGCAAGCCCGAAAGGGCCTTAGGGCGAACAAGTGCGATCGACGCCGGCCAAGGGTGACGGCAGGAAACGATGCCCACAATTGACGTTTACGTAAACGTCAAGGTAAAATCTTGATTAGCCTGGCGGCTTTGTGAGCCCGGCCTCCAAACAGAAAGCTAAACCTTGTCCACTGAACTTCAGTATCCCCTACCCACGCCTCCCGAACTGGGCGAGGCTCAGGAAATCGCTCCCGGTGTTTTTTGGCTACGCCTGCCGCTGCCTTTCGTGCTCAACCACGTCAACGTTTGGCTGCTGGCCGACGGCGACGGCTGGACCCTGGTCGACACCGGCCTGAAAAGCAGCAAGATCGAGGCGCTGTGGCGCCAGATCATGAGCGATCACTTCGGCGGCAAGCCGCTCAAGCGGATCATCGGCACACATTTCCATCCCGACCACATCGGCCTCGCCGGCTGGTTCGAGGAACACTGGCAAGTGCCGCTATGGATGACCCGGCTGGACTGGTCGATGGGCCGCATGCTGCAGCTTGATTCGCGGCAGAACCTGCCCCAGCCGGTAATCGACCATTTCGACCGCATCGGTCTTAGCCAAGCCGAGGTCGCTGAAATGGAAGCCATGGGCTATGCCAATTTCGGCAACCGCATCTCGCCCATCCCCATGACCTTCCGCCGCATCAGCCACGGCGAAGAGATAACCATCGGCAACCACATTTGGCGCGTCGTGGTGGGCCGCGGCCACACACCCGAGCAGGCCTGCCTCTATTGCGACGAGCTTGGGTTGCTGATCTCGGGCGATCAGATCCTGCCGCGCATTACGCCGATGATCGGCGTCTACCCCTCGGAGCCCGATGCCAACCCGCTGCTGGAGTTCCTGCATTCGCTGGACCGTTTCAAGGGCCTGCCGGCCGACACCCTGGTGCTGCCCTCGCATGACAGTCCCTTCGTCGGCGTGGGGCCGCGCATCGATAAGATCCGCCAGCATCACCGCGACAGGCTGGACGACATCTTCAGCGCCTGCGCCGAGCCCAAGACTTTGCGCGAGACCGTGCCTTACATGTTCGATCGCGAATTCACCGACGGCGAGATCTTCATGGCCGTGGCCGAGGGCTTGGCCCACGCCAATTATCTCATCGACGAGGTCCAGCTCGACCGCGAAATGGGAGCCGACGGAGCCTATCGCTACCGCCAGGCCGGCAAGCGGGCGGCCGCAGCCTGAAGCTGCCAATCCCTGCCCTCCAGAAAGGACTTTCTATGACCGAGACGGTGCTTAGCCAGCGTGACGGCGCGGTGTTGACGCTGACGCTCAACCAACCCGACAAGCTCAATGTCCTGGACGAACAAATGTGCGGGGACCTGGCGGCAGCCGGTGAGGCTGCGGCGGCCGATGACGGCGTGCGGTGCGTGGTGCTGCAGGGCGCCGGACGCGGCTTTTGCGCCGGTGGCGATATCGCGGCGCTCTCCAAACGTTTCGACCCCGACCCGGACACCCAGCGGGCCAAATATCGCGACTTCGTGGGCGGCTACCACGCCGCCGTGGCGCCGCTGCAGAGCATGAACAAGCCGGTGCTGGCCAGCGTTCACGGCGCCGCCGCCGGTGGCGGCATGAGCCTGGCCATGGCTTGCGACATGATCGTAGCGGCCGACGATGCGGTGTTTGCCATGGCCTATTCGACGCTCGGCGTCAGCCCCGACGGCGGCAGCACCTTTTCGCTACCACGCATCGTCGGCATGAAGAAGGCCATGGAGCTCGCCATGATGGGCGACCGCATAGACGCCCAGGAAGCGCTGGATTTGGGCATCGTCAACTGGCTAGTGCCGGCGGCCGAACTCCAGGCCGAAACTGCCAGGCTGGCGGCCAAACTGGCCGGCCGGGCAACCGCGGCGCTGGGCCGCACCAAGGCACTTTTGTACGAATCCTCGCGCGCCACGCTAGCCCAGCAGCTCGAGGCCGAATGCGAAAACTTCGCGGCGTCAACGCTGACCGAGGATTTCAAGAACGCCGCCGAGGCGTTCCTCGAGAAACGCACGCCCGAATACAAGGGACGATAATTGGGGGGGCCACTAGAAATCATACGGAGAAATCCATGCTCAAAACCCGCGTAACAGAGCTATTCGACGTCGAATATCCCATCGTCCAGGGCGGCATGCAGTGGGTCGGCCGGGCCGAGCTGATCTCCGCCGTGGCCAATGCCGGTGCGTTGGGCTTTCTCACGGCCCTGACCCAGCCCTCGCCCGAGGACCTGGAGAAGGAAATCGCCCGCACCCGCGAGATGACCAACAAGCCTTTCGGCGTCAACCTGACCATCATGCCGTCGCTGAAGCCCGTGCCTTATGAGGAATATGTACAGGTCATCGTCGAACAGGGCATCAAGGCCGTCGAGACGGCGGGGCGCAACCCAGAGCCCTTCATGCCCGCCTTCAAGGAGGCCGGCATCAAGGTGATCCACAAGTGCACCTCGGTGCGCCACAGCGTCAAGGCCGAGGCTATCGGCTGCGACGCCGTATCGATCGACGGTTTCGAGTGCGCCGGCCATCCCGGCGAGGACGACATCCCGGCCCTGGTGCTGATCCCGGCCACCGCCGACCAGGTCAAGATTCCTCTGGTCGCCTCGGGCGGCTTCGCCGACGGCCGTGGCTTGGCGGCGGCGCTGGCGCTGGGCGCCGAGGGCATCAACATGGGAACCCGCTTCATGGTGACCCAGGAGGCGCCCATCCACGAAGAGATCAAACAGGTGCTGGTCGACGCCAGCGAGCGCGACACGGCACTGATCCTGCGCTCGCAACGCAATACCGGCCGCGTCTATCGCAACAGCGTAGCCGACAAAGTGATCGAGATCGAAGCCACGGGCGAAGCCACCATGGAAGACCTCGGCCCCCTGGTTTCGGGCCAAAAAGGCCGCCAGGTGCTGGAACAGGCCGAGATCGACAAGGGGCTGCTATACGCCGGCATGGTGGTTGGCCTGATCAACGACGTGCCGAGTTGCAAGGAACTGGTGGAACGCATCGTCGCCGACGCCGAAGCCATCATCAACCAGCGCATGGCCGCTGCCGTAGCCTAGGCGGCGACCGAAGGGGAGACGGGGAAAATGCCCGGAAGCCTTAAGGACAAAACGCTTTTCATCAGTGGCGCCAGCCGGGGCATCGGCCTGGCCATTGCACTCAGGGCGGCCCGGGATGGCGCCAACATCGTCATCGCCGCCAAGACGGCCGAGCCTCACCCGAAGCTTCCGGGCACCGTCTACACCGCCGCCGCAGAGATCGAGGAAGCCGGTGGCCGGGCCCTGCCGGTGGTTACCGACATCCGCGACGAGCATCAAGTCGAGCATGCCGTCGAGCACACCATGGAGACCTTCGGCGGCATCGACATTCTGGTCAACAACGCCAGCGCCATCAGCCTCACCGGCACCATGGCGACGCCGATGAAACGTTATGACCTGATGCACCAGATCAACACCCGCGGCACCTATGCCTGCTCCCAGGCCTGCATGCCGCATCTCATTAAGGCCGAGAACCCGCATATCCTCAATCTCTCGCCGCCGCTGAGCATGAGCCCGCGCTGGTTCGCGCCGCACGTCGCCTACACCATGGCCAAGTACGGCATGAGCCTTTGCGTGCTGGGCATGGCCGAGGAATTCAAGGACGCCGGCGTCGCCGTCAACGCGTTGTGGCCGCGCACCGGAATCGCCACCGCGGCGATCCAGATGATCGGCGGCGACGAGACCATGAAACGCTGCCGCAAGCCCGAGATCATGGCCGACGCCGCCCACGCCATCCTGACCCGCGAGGCCCAGTCCTGCAGCGGCAACTTCTTCATAGACGACGAGGTGTTGGCCGAAGAGGGCGTGACGGACCTCAGCGAATACGCCGTCGACCCCGAGGCCGATCTGGTGTTCGATTTCTTCATCGACGGCCACGAAGATGCGGCTTTGATTTAGCGGCAGGGCAGTCCGGCGTAGTGGCGGCCCAGGACGCGGATCTGGTCGTCGTTGAAGTCGGTAACCCGCCTGTGCATTTTGGCGTAGTGGCGGCTGCCGCCGGTTTCGGCTAGCGGCATCGGCGCCCGGCTATCGCGGAGCAGCCTGAGCTGGCGTACTAGGTATGGCCCCTTCTGGCCGGCCAGATTGGGAACCGCAACGTCATCGCTGATGCCCGCGGCGCCGTGGCACTCGGTGCAACGCTTGGCCGTTGCGGGCCCCTCGGCTGCGGCTCCTTCACCACCGCCGCAACGCTGTTCGGAAAAGAACTTGGCCAGGGCGCCGATATCGCGCCGGGAGAGGCTTTTCACCAGCGGCCCCATGACGTGGTCGTGACGCGAAGCGGCGGCGAATTCCGGACTGGTTGCCTCGGGCGGCAGGCGCAGAAGGAGCAATTGGTTCTCCAAATAGCGCTGCCTTTGTCCGGCGATGACAGGGATGAAGGGGTGATCGATGCCGGCGCTGCCGTGGCATCGCAAGCAGCCGGCGTGACGCGCCAAGTCAGCGCCGGCTGCCTTGCCGCTGCCGACTTCGGTCCCGGGAGCGAGCAGCGCCTGTGCCTGGACCAGTTGCTCCGCAGTCATGCGGTCTGTCAGTTCTGCAAACTGCCGCTTGGCCGTTTGGGCCACCTTGCCCCGCGTCCGCTTGGCGCCCCTGGCCAGCCAGATGAAGGCCTGCACTGGATCGGACGCAACGCCCTCGCCCCTCAAGTAAGCCAGGCCGAGGCGGACCTGTGCCGTGCCAAGATTGCTCTCAGCCGCCCGACGGTACCAGGAAACCGCCTTAGCTGTATCTTTCGGGACCACCTGGCCCTTGGCGTGGAGACGGCCAAGCGCATATTGCGCCCGGGCATAACCTGAAAGCGCCGCGCGACGATACCATTGCAACGCTTCGGCCTGGTTTCGCGCCACGCCGCGGCCCCGGAGCAAAGACAGCCCCAGCATGTACTGGGCGCTGGCCAGGCCTTGTTCGGCAGCCTGGCGAAACAGCGCCACCGCCTTGGCCTCGTCTTTGCCAATGCCTTTGCCGGCCCGCAGGGCCAGGCCCAGGTTGTACTGCCCCTTGGCGTAATCCTGTGCCGCCGCCCGGCGGTACCAGGACACGGCAACCTTGGCATCCGGCTTGACGCCGCGGCCCAAAGCGTAAAGCACACCGAGATTGGTTTGAGCCCGCGCATCGCCCGCCCTGGCAGCTGCTTGCCAGATTCTGAATGCAGCCGCGAAGTCGCCGCGGTCATAGGCCTGCTTGCCGTTCTCGAAGGTGGCCAACGAAGGCGTCGACCAACCGACGACCAGCAGGACGACGAAAAGAAGGCACCTCATTGGGCTGCTTCGTCCGTTGCCGGCAGGGTGAAGACGAAGGCGGCGCCCGGACCCGGACTGCCGTCGACCTGAAGTTTGCCGCCGTGTGCCTCGATAATACTTCGGCAAAGCGACAGCCCGAGACCCGTGCCCTCGCTTTTGGTGGTGAAGAAGGGCTCGAAAATACGCCCCTCCGGCAGCCCGGACAGCCCACCGCCGGTATCGCGCACCGTGACTTGAACCTGGCCCGGCGCCTCCCGCCCGATGTCTTCGGTAGAGATAATCAAGCGGCGTGAGACGGAATCGTTCTCGTGCATAGCTTCCATGCCGTTGCGCGCCAGATTGAGGACGACCTGTTGAATCTGTACCGCGTCGGCCATGACCGGCGGCAGCGTCGCCGCAAAGTCGAGCTCGATAGTTACTGTGAAGCGGCGGGCCTCGATCTCGAGCAGCACCAGTGCGTCGCCGATCACGGCGTTGAGGTCGACGGCTTGGTGTTCCGGCTGCTCACGCCGGGCAAAGCCCCGCATGCGGCGAATGACCTCGTCGGCGCGCTCGGCCTGATCCAGGATCTTGTCGATGGCCCGGCGGACTTCGGCCGGCGTGCCCGTGTGGTGTTGCAGGCGCCGGCTGCAGCCGTGGGCATAGTTCATGATGGCGGCCAGCGGCTGGTTGAGCTCGTGAGCCAGCTCGGTGGCCATCTCGCCCATCATACCCAGGCGATGATCGTGGGCCAGTTCGGCCTGGCGGCTGCGCGAGAGCTCTTCGCGGCGCTTGCGTTCGGAGATGTCTTGGGCCGTGCCGGTTGTGCCGATGACGTTACCGCCCCCGTCCCTGACCAACACGGCGTTGAACATCATGGGAACGTACGAGCCATCCTTGTGGCGGTAGACGGTCTCGTAGTTGACCAGCGGCTGGCCCTGCCTGACGGCCGCGTAGGTCCGCCGGTCCTTGGCCGCCTGCTGCGGCGTCTTGAACGCGTCCGGTGTGCGGCCCAGCATTTCCTCGGGTTGGTAGCCCAGAATGGCCAGCGCCGCATTGCGATTGATGAAATTGAAGCGGCGCTCCTTGTCCACCGACCAAATCAGATCATGGGTGGTTTCCACCAAGGTGCGGTAGCGCGCCTCGCTGGCCGCAAGGGCCTGGTCGGCGCGTTTGCGCTCGCTGATATTGCGGGCCACGCCGCTATGGCCGGTGTATTCGCCGCTGGAGGAAAACACCGGCGTCCCACTGATCGCCAGCCAGATGGTGCTGCCGTCAGGCCGGGTGCATTCGAGTTCGAATTCCTGGAAGTGGGCCAAGCCCGAGGTCGCAGCCTGAACGCGCCGGGCCTCCTTGGCACGCTGGGTGGGGGCGACGAAATCGAGTGGCTCGCGGCCCAGCACTTGCTCCGAACTAACTCCCAGGGCTTCCCTGACGTTCTCGGAGACATAGGTGTAACGGCCTTCGGTATCGACTTCCCAAATGACCTCGCTGACTGCCTCCACGACCGTCTGGAACTGCTGCCGGCTGTCGTCCAGGGCCCGCCGGGCTGATCGCTCGCGCCTCATCGCCAAGGACAGCCAGAGCAACAGCGGCGCCATGGCGAGGGCCGCGAAACCCACACTCGTGGCAACGAACTCCCAGCGTTCCGTAGCCGTCTCGGTCACTGTCTTGCCCATCAGGGTGCCCAGGACCAAGGCCTCCAGCCCGAATTCCCAGACTATCGACAGCATCAGCACCCCAGCCAGTGTCAAAAGGCCGATCACCAGGGCTCGAGGAGGGCTCCACACTGGCGGCTCAGGCTCTGTTTCCTTGGTGTCTGGCTGCATGGTGCCGCGTCCCCGCCGAGGTGATCTCAGGTCTTCATGGCGGCCGCCGCATCTGGCGCGAAGGCACGCAGCGATTCATTGAGAATATTCATCACCTCGTCGATCTCGGCCTCGTTGATGATCAGCGGCGGCGTGAGCAGGAAGAAGTCGCCGTAGGCGCCCTCCAGCACGCGACGGGAATAGATGATCAGGCCGCGGTCGTAAGCCTCCTGGACGATGCGCTGGTGGGCGTTGAGCTGGTTTGGCAGCGGCCGCCCCGTGGCCCGGTCGGCGATGACGTCGAAGCCCAGCATCAGCCCCTTGCCGCGCACCTCGCCGATGAAGGGAAACTCGTCGAGCAGGGTTTGCAGCCGTGCCATGAAGTAGGCGCCGGTGCGTTCGGCGTTGCCCCAAAGGTCGTGGTCCAGGTGCTCATTGATCACCGCCCCGGCCACGGCACAGGCCAGGGGGCTGGCCGAATAGGTGTGGGCGTGTATGTAGCCGCCGGCAGCGTCGATGGCGTCGGCGATCCGGGCCGAGGTCATGATCGAGCCAAACGGCACGTAGCCCGAGGCCAGGCCTTTGGCCAGCACCACAATGTCGGGCACGATGTTCCAGTGCTCGGCAGCCAGGAACTTGCCGGTGCGGCCGGCCCCGCACATGACCTCATCGAGGATCAGCAGCACGCCGTACTTGTCGCAGATCTCGCGCACCCGTGGGTAGTAGGGATCGGGCGCCACCAGGGCCCCGGTCGAGGCGCCGCCGATGGTCTCCATGATAAAGGCGAGCACGGTCTCAGGTCCCTGGTTGACGATTTCGCGCTCCAGCTTGTCGGCGTACTCCAGGGCGCTCTCATCACGACTTTGGCCGGCCGGACGGTAGGCGCAGAAAGGCGCCGGAATCTTGGGCCAGATCGGCATCATGGGGGCAAAAGGCCCGGCCATCATGGGATCACCCGTGCAGGCCAGGGCGCCCAGCGTCGAACCGTGGTAGGCAGGCAGGCGCGAGATCATCTTGTAGCGCGAGCCCTGGCCGATGGCCACGGCGTGCTGACGGGCCAATTTGATGGCCGCCTCGACGGCTTCCGAGCCGCCCGAACAGAAAAACGCCCGGTCCAGTCCCTCGGGCGCCAGGCCGGCCATCAGGTCGGCCAGGTCCTCGGCCGGCTCGTTGCGGAAATGAGAGCGGAAGGCGAAGCTGATTTTCTCGGCCTGGGCCAGCATGACCTCACGCACGCGTTCGTTGCCGTGCCCGATGTTGCAGGTCTGGGGCCCGGCCGAGGCGTCGATATAGCGTTTGCCATCCTGATCCCAGACGTGGATGCCCTTGCCGCGTTCGACGAACGGCCGATCGGGAACGGGCCAGAACAGCATGTTGCTCGGGCGATTGGCGCCGCGGTGGGCGGGAGCCTGGTTCATCGACTTCTCCTCAAAAAAACGGCTTGCCGGCCCAGTGTAGCCTGACGCCCGCGAAGGGAGTAGATTTGAGGGATAAATATAAAAAGGAGGGGGCTATGAACGAACAAATCTGGCTCGAGGCTTACCCTGAAAACATCGATTGGCAGGCGGATATTCCCGTCAAGCCGCTCCATGCGCTGCTCGACGACACCGTCGACAGGTTTCCGCAAAATCCCTTTCTCGACTTCCTGGGCAAGAAGTACAGCTACGGCGAAATCGGCGACATGGTGCGCCGCGCCGCCGCCGGCTTCCAGAAGCTGGGTGTCGGCAAGGGCGTCAAGGTGGGCCTCTTCCTGCCCAACTGTCCGCAGTTCGTGATCAGCTATTTCGCCATCCTCAAGGCCGGTGGCACCGTGGTCAACTACAGTCCGCTCTATGCCGAGGACCAGTTGCTGCACCAGATCGAGGACAGCCAGACCGACATCATAGTGACGCTGAACCTGGAAGCGCTCTATCCCAAGATGAAGGCCATGCTGGAGCAAACCCGGCTCAAGACGCTGGTCATCGGCACCATGCCCGAGGTGCTGCCGTTTCCCAAAAGCCTGCTCTTCCCGCTGTTCAAGCGCTCCGACATCGCCGACGTTGCCAACGACAGCCGCCATCTCGCTTTCGCCCAACTCTTGAACAACGACGGCACCTTCGAGCCCCCGACGATCGATACCGCCAGCGACATCGCGGTGCTGCAGTACACCGGCGGCACCACCGGTGTTTCCAAGGGCGCCATGCTCAGCCACGCCAATCTCTACGCCAATACCGTGCAGAGTGCGCGCTGGTTCGAGGGCCTCGAGCCGGGCCAGGAACGCATGATGGGGGTGCTGCCCTTCTTCCACGTCTTCGCCATGACGGTGGTGATGAACCTGAGCATCTACATCGGTGCCGAAATCATCATGCACCCGCGCTTCGAGCTGGAGCCGGTGCTCAAGGACCTCAGCAAGAAGCGCCCCACCCTGTTTCCCGGCGTGCCCACCATGTACACCGCCATCAACCACCACCCTGACCTGGCAAGCTACGATCTGACCGCGATCAAGATCTGCCTCTCAGGAGGCGCGCCGCTGCCGGTCGAGGTCAAGCAACGCTTCGAGGAGCTCACCGGGGCCAGCCTGCGCGAGGGCTACGGCCTCACCGAAACCTCGCCCGTCGCCTGCGCCAACCCCATCGCCGGGGTCAGCAAGGAAGGCTCGATCGGGCTGCCGTTACCCGGCACCTCGATCTTCATCACCGATCGCGAGGACCCGACCAAGTTCCTGCCTCAGGGCGAGGATGGCGAGATCTGCGTCAAAGGACCGCAGGTTATGATGGGCTACTGGGGCCGCCCCGAGGACAGCGCCGAGGCCATCATCGACGGGCGCCTGCGCACCGGCGACGTCGGCTACATGGACGAGCAGGGCTACACCTTCATCATCGACCGCATGAAGGACCTGATCCTGGTCGGCGGCTTCAACGTCTACCCGCGCCACGTCGAGGAGGGCGTCTACCAGCACCCGGCGGTCGAGGAATGCACCGTCATCGGCATCGACGACGAATATCGCGGCCAGGCCGTCAAGGCCTTCGTCAAGCTCAAGGAGGGCCATACCCTGAACAGCGAGGAGCTGCTCTCGTTCCTCCAGGAAAAGCTCGGCAAGCACGAAATGCCGCGCCACGTCGAGTTCCGCGACGAGCTGCCCAAGACCATGATCGGCAAGCTCTCGAAGAAGGAGTTGGTGGCCGAGGAGGCGGAAAAGGGGTCGGCGGGGTAGTGGTTGTGACCGTAGATGAGTTTTTGCTAATATACGCTTGACCCACGATCTCCAAAGGGAAAATACAATGCCCGAATTCGATTCCGAACTCGATACTCGCGGTCTCAATTGCCCGCTGCCCATCCTGCGCGCCAAGAAGGCCATCACCGGCCTCGAATCCGGTCAGGTGCTGAAGGTGGTTGCCACCGATCCCGGTTCGGTCAAAGACTTCGAGGCGTTCTGCCGCCAGACCGGTGACGAATTGGTCGATTCCGGTGAGGCCGAAGGCGAGTTCGTCTTTCACATCCGCAAGCACTGACCCTCATGTCTACGGTCGAGATCTGGTACGACTTCGGCAGCCCGGCGAGCTACCTGGGCTACTGGGAAGTGCAAAAGGTGGCGATGCGCACCGGCGCCGACATCGATTACCAGCCCATGCTGCTGGGCGGCGTCTTCCAGGCCGTGGGCAACAGCTCGCCAGCTTCGATCGCGGCCAAGGGTGAATGGCTATTCGGCGATCTTGCCAACTATGCCGCCAAGTACGGCCTGCCCTTCAACATGAATCCGCATTTCCCGGTCAACACCCTGGCCCTGATGCGCGGCGCCATCGTGGCCCAAGGGCGCGACGAGCAGGTGCCCTATTCGGATGCCATGTTCAATGCCGTCTGGCGTGATGAAAAGGACATGGCCGACATCGCCGTGGTCGGCGCCACGCTGACCGAAGCCGGCCTCGACGCCCAGGCCTATGGCGAGGGCATGCAGGACCAGGGCGTCAAGGACGCCCTCAAGACCCAGGTTGAACGGGCCGTGGCCAAAGGCGTCTTCGGCGCCCCCACTTTCTTCGTCGGCGAGCAGATGTGGTGGGGCCAGGACCGCTTGTCCTGGGTCGAGGAGGCGCTGGCTGCAGGCTGAGAGCGCCGCCGCTCACCCCGCCCCGGTCCAACGCCTTCAAGGGGGAGGGCACAGGGAGCGGTCGACCGGTCCAGGGTTCGGCCAATTGACCAGACCTAGTCCAACACTAGCCGCAGTTTTTGGGAAAGGCTCGAAATGTCGAAGGGCTTCGGCAGCAGGATCACGTCCTCGTCGAGCCGGCCCTGGTGTTGGATCGCGTTCTCGGCATAACCGGACATATAGAGCACCTTGATGCTCGGCAGCAGCTCACCGGCCCGCTTCGCCAGCTCAGGTCCCAGAATGCCGCCGGGCAGAATCACATCGGTGAGCAGGAGATCGATGCTGCGATTTTCCTTCAGAATGTCGAGCGCCGCCTGCCCGTCGCCCGCCGCCAGCGCCGCATAGCCCAGGGTCTCCAAGAGATCGACAGTCAGATAACGCATGTCATCGTCGTCCTCCACCACCAGGACGGTCTCGTCATGCGGGCCCCTCTCTGTAACATTGGGGCCGGCCGCCTCGGGCATTTGGGTAGCGTTCGACCGCGGCAGATAGAGCCGCACCGTGGTGCCCTGGTCGACCTCGCTGTAGATGGTCGCGCAGCCTCCCGACTGGCGGGCAAAGCCATAGACCATGCTGAGTCCGAGGCCGCTGCCCTGCCCGACCTCCTTGGTGGTGAAGAAGGGCTCGAAGACGTGCTCGAGCTGGTCCGCTTCAATGCCGCTTCCGCTATCGCTGACCGCCAGCGTGACGTAGGGGCCGGGCTCGAGCTCATATTGCGCGGCAGCGCCATCGTCGAGCTCCACGTTGGCCGTCTCGATGGTCAGCTGGCCACCGCTAGGCATGGCATCGCGCGCGTTGATGGCCAGGTTGAGCAAGGCGTTCTCCAACTGGCCGGAATCGGCCTCGCAGGTCCCAAGATCGACAGCCTCAACGAGCCGGATCTCTATGGTCTCGCCCAGGGTGCGGCCCAGCATCTCGATTATCCCCGGCAGCAGATCGCCGAGGTCGATGAGCTTGGGATCGAGGAGCTGCCTGCGCGAAAAGGCCAGCAACCGCTGCGTAAGTTCGGCTCCACGCCGCGAGGCCCGCAGGATGAACTTGACCGCTCGGATCTTACGCGTGTCTCCCTCGTCCAGGAGTTGGCCCAGGAGATCGGCGTTGCCCATAATGACGGCCAGCAGGTTGTTGAAGTCGTGCGCCACGCCGCCCGTGAGCTGCCCGATCGCCTCCATCTTCTGGGCCTGGCGGAGCCGATCTTCCTGCTGCTGCGATTCGGTGACATCGAAATACATGATGAGCGATCCGCCATCCGGCGTGGCAACATCGTGTTGTTCCAGCCAGATTTCCCGATCACGGACGCGGCGGACACGCAGCGGACTTTGTTTGTTTCGGTGTTGCTCCAGCCTTTCCGCAACCCATTCCTCCAAACGACCTTCGGCCTCGGGAATGGAGCCTCTATTTGCATACTCCCGCAGGATCTCCTCGAAACTCCGGCCATGGGGATCGCGATCGAACTCCCGGACAAATTGCTCCCGATAGATGGCGTTCTCGAACACCAGCCGGTCATTCTTGTCGTAGAGCGCCACAGCCTCGGGGAAGGCATCCAGCGAGCTAAGGAGTTGCTCCCGCGCCGTGGTGGCATCCGTCACCGCTTCCACTTCGGTGGAGACGTCGACGACCGTGGCCTGGATTGCCTCTTCGCCGTCCCATTGCACCACGTTGACGATGATCTCTATCCAGACCGTCGATCCGTCTTGCCGCAGAGCTTCCATCCGGTAGCGGTCGGGAGCCGGTTCGCCTTTTATCCGGGCATCCGAATAGGCACGGAGCCCTCCTATGTCGGTTGGCGGCAAAAGCGCGTCGAGTGTGCCCAGGGCAAGAACGTCTTCGGGGCGTTGGTATCCGAGGATGTCGGCAAGCGCCTTGTTGACGAACAGGATTCGCCAATCGCGTTGAACGCAAACGCCCTGGATCGACCCCTCCACCAAATTACGGAACTTTGCCTCGCTCCCCCGTCGCGCCTCCTCCGCCATCCGGCGTTTGGTGATGTCTCTGCCAGTGCCCCGGTAGCCGCGAAACGCTCCATCGTCGTCGAAAACCGGTGTTCCATTGAGCGACAAGTAAATGGGTGTTCCGGTCTTGGATCTGGCCGCGTATTCGAAGTGGGCGAACGGTTCCCGCTGATCGAGCTTGGCAAAATGATCCCTCCACTTGTCGCTCGCCAAATCCTCCAGTTCTGGATGAATCAAGAATCCCCGGTCACGGCCATAGACTTCATCACGGTGCCACCCAGTGATCTCGTAGAATTGATCACCGCCATAGGTGAACGCCAGGTCGGGTCCCATCTCCCAGAACCAGTCTGAAGCGGATTCAGCGAAATCTTTGAAGCGCTCTTCGCTCTGCCGCAGTTTGGCCGTCTGTTCCTCGACCAGTTCTTCGAGATTCTCGCGATGTCGAGATAATTCCTCCTCGGTCCGCTTTCGCTCGGTGATGTCCTGGACCGTGCCAAAAAGGGAAACGACCTCTCCCTTTTCATCAAACTCCGGGTTTCCGGTCCAGGCGAGAACAATCTCCTTGCCTTCCCTCCTGACGACGCGGAACTCAGTTGACAAGGACCGTTCCTGCTCGATAACCGTTTCCCGCAAACCGAGATACTTTTCGACATCGTCTGGATGTATTTTCGAGAGCACGAATTCTGCACTTTGCTCGATCTCGCCTGGGGCATAGCCAAAAAGCCGGTATACTTGATCCGACCAAATAGGTACTCCTGAAGCTAGGTTCGTCCGAAAGTGACCTATTTTTCCGATGTGCTGAGCTTCAGAAAGTCGACTCTCACTTTCACGAAGAGCCTCCTCCACCCGTTTTCGTTGGGTAATATCCTGGGCCGTGCCAAATGCGGCAACCACGTCTCCGGCTTCATCCAACTCAGGCTGCACCTCAAAGGCGAGAACCAAAGACCGGCCGTCTGGTCTAACAAATCGGCTTTCCGCCGAGAAGGGTCGTTTGGTCTCTACCGTTGCTTGGAGAGCCTGAAGATATTGATCCAAATCGTCGGGATGCATGAGAGAACGGACAGAATCGGGGGTCAATTCGGTCTCTTCGCGATCCAAACCGAATATGCGGTAGATCTGATCCGACCATTCCAGTTTTGCGGGATCCAGAACCAACCGGAAATGACCTATCTGGCCCAAACGCTGGGCCTCGGCCAGGTGGCTCTCGCTCCGCCTCAGAGCGTCGTCGCCCCCCGCCAACATGGCTTCCTCGCGTTTACGTTGAACCACCAGCAGCGCACAAACCCAAATCGCGAAGAGCGCCAAAGCGCGGTTCCAAACCATCATCCAAGCGAAGCCACCAGGCGATGAGTAGAAATAGCCGGCGATCGTCAGAACAGATGTGGCCACGGCAAGCGCTATGACGTGGCGCTGGTGAGGCAGCCAAACCCCAAGCAGCACAACGGCGACGTAGGGTACACCGCCAGCCACGACCAGAGGGATTGCTAGATCGACGGCAAGGATCAGGGCCATGAGGATCACAGCCAATCCGACCGTTCTGGGCAGCACCCCCTTCCTCACCATATTCCTTTCCTAGCAGGCGCTATTGCGATCTTCCAATGATACCGCAGCGGAAGGCCAAGTACGACCATCACCAACAATTCGTCGATGCTGAAACACATGGTGCGCGCGCCCTCGATTACGAGTTGCAGCAGGCCACATACTTTGGCTTTGGATCGTGAATCTCGCTGCGGCCCCGACACCGACAT
>PVBE010565935.1_pt1 | contig 22434 bp, 16 predicted proteins | sample 1631181 | NCBI WGS metagenome assembly PVBE01 (sample SAMN08397723, study PRJNA350692) | Marine metagenome, whole genome shotgun sequencing project. | isolation source: water | place: Pacific Ocean | collected 2012-04 | reverse complement strand
GCATCAAGAAAATGTTTCCGATTCTTTACGACACTCAGACAGCTTCCACGAACAAGTGAGGTGTAAAGATCACCAACTCGAGCCAACGCATGACTCATTGGAAGCCACGACAATCGGACATCGTTTGGCTCATCAAGAAATACCTCAGACGACGCCTTCGCATTTGCTGCTAAGGCTCTCTGTGAATGAATGATGCCTTTTGATAAACCAGTAGTGCCAGATGAAAGGAAGATCACTGCTGGCGCATCTGGATCACATTGCCGAATATTCTCCTCTATTTCATTCTGAATCCGCGTTCTCTCAATGAGGCCAGGAGAAAAATATTCGTTTGGTAGACGCACTGTCACGTCCACATTCAATAAAGCAGGAATCGTGACATCGCTACTAACAATTATTCCTTTTGGCAGGAGCCACCCACACTGATCAATCCATTCTTCTGGCTTTGCTTCTGCATGTAATGCAACGTGAACAAAACCAGCGAGAAGACACGCAAGATCAACTGCAATCCAATCAATGGAGTGCGCCCCAAGATGCACTAGACGATCACCACGTTGTAGACCTGATTCCGAACATAAATCAATAATCTTAAGGGCTCGAGCAAAGAGTTGGCCCCACGAAACAGGACTTGACTGACCTGAAGCATCAAGACAGGCCACACGATCAAATGAATCATAAGACCGGGCCATTATTAAGTGAGCGAGTGAGTCCTTTGTCTGCCCGCACACATTTTTTTTGTCGACCTGTTTGATTGTAGCCGATGGATTCATCCTGCCATTCACTCCAATCGCTCAAAAACAATGGCTATACCCTGCCCCAAACCTATGCACATGGTAGCTATGCCATACTTCCCACCATGCTCACGCATCACATGAAGAAGAGTTGTCGCGATACGCGCACCTGAAGCACCAAGTGGATGGCCTATGGATAATGAACCCCCATGAACATTAACCTTTTCAGGGTTTATTCCAAGTTTTTCCAAACAATAGATGGCCTGCGCAGCAAATGCCTCGTTTATCTCAAAATAATCAATTTCATCGATTCTTAGCCCTGTCCGCTTCAACACTTTCTCGACCGCATGGACAGGCCCTGTTCCCATAAGAGCCGGAGACACACCAACCACTGCCGTCCCAAGCACTCTCCCCATTGGCTTGAGTTGTTGTCGATCCGCCTCTGCTTTACTCATGACAAGCATAGCCGCAGCACCATCACTCAATGGTGCACTTGTTGCAGCAGTAATTGTGCCAACACGAGGTAAAAATGCAGGTTTTAGATCAGCCATTGCCTCCAAAGATGAATCAGACCGTATGGATTGATCTGTATCAACCCAACAAATACCTCCAGACGGCTCGTGCCCCAGAACGGGGATGATTTCATCTGAAAACCGTCCCTCTGATGTTGCTTGAGCTGCTTTTCGATGACTTTCAATCGCGAACAACTCCTGCTTTTCCCTGGAAATACCATGAACATTTGCAAGATACTCAGCCGTCATACCCATCGAAACCATTCCTTTGCTCGAACGGGTGAAAACCTGCGGATGAATACTGACTGCGGAGTCCATTGGAAGATGATGCATATGATCCACACCACCAACGATTTGTACGTTTTCTGCTCCCGCAGCAATGGCATGGGCTGCCTGCGAAAGTGCCTGTAGTGACGATCCACAAAGCCGGTTAACAGATGCAGCTGCCGCCCCAAAAGGAAGACCCACCATGAGACTCACACACCTCGCGATATTTCCTCCTTGCTCACCATGCTGTTGAGTCGCGCCAATAATGACATCCTCGATACTGTTGGAATCGACGTTACTCTTTTGGACGACTGCCTTGATGACTGACGCGAGTAATTCATCTCCACGCACCTTACGGAAGACACCGCATTCAGCATGCGCTCTGCCGATTGCGGTTCGACAGCACGCAACAACCACTGGTGAATTTTCGAGTTGATAAGTTTTGGCATCCATACAAACTAATTCTCACTGACAAACGTGTTATTTTTTTTCGCCATTTCAACGAGGCGCTCAGGGGGAACCATTCGAGGCCCCAAATGAGAGAGTGGCTTCAGCCTTTGAACAATCTCTTTTGCTCCAATGGAATCGCCCCAGGCTAAAATACCTCCTCGAAATGCTGGAAAACCCAGCGCATGAATGACAGCAAGATCAACATCCCTCCCATCTTGCACGATTTCTTCATCGAGAACTCTGATGGCTTCAAGCAGCATTGGAATAATAAGACGATCGATCAGTGTTGATTGGCTGGGGTTTGTTGGCTTGAGGGCATATGGCTCAAGCATCGATGGTATTTCCGGACAGGGAAGCTCAATCTGAGACATCCGTGAATTCCCATCTCGATTTTTCTTGTATCGATAAAAGCCCTCTCCAGTCTTTTGACCAAGACGCTCTGACTTGACAAGCGCTGGAATCACCGGCGAGGCATCAATGCGATCACCAAAAGCGGATGCCATCACAAGTCCGGCATAGAAAGCCGTATCGAGTCCAATCATGTCATACAACTCAATTGGTCCTAGTGGCATTCCAAAGTCACGGGCGACTCGATCAATACGCTGCATAGAGACACCCTCTCTCAGCAACTCTACTGCTTCATGGAGATATGGCATGAGAATACGATTGACAAGAAAGCCAGGGCTATCTTTCACAACAACTGGACACTTGCCAAGTTTTTTTGCATGTGCCACAGCGGTCATCACCGTTTCGTCACTTGTCACAGGCCCTCGAACGACTTCCACAAGCATCATTCGCCGAACTGGATTAAAAAAATGAATACCACAAAACCTAGATGGTTCATTGAGCACTTCAGCTAACTTCTGAATCGGATTTGTAGAAGTGTTCGTTGCAATCACTGTATTTTCGTCAACAACCGCTTCAATCTCAGCAAGCACTGCTTTCTTGACATCTGTTCGTTCAACCACGCTTTCGATAACAAGATCACATTCAGAAATGACATCGAGGCGAGTCGACGTCTGGAGTTTACCTGCAAGTTCCATGGCTCGATCGGTATCAACTGCCTTCTTCGCACGATTCCAGGCGGCTTCATGAATAAGCCCACCAACTCCGTTTGCAAGTGATTCAGCTTGGGAGTCAACAAGGGTTACACTAAAGCCAGACCGTAGGTGACGAGCTGCAATTCCAGTTCCCATAATTCCTGCACCGATGACTGCCGGGGCCTTGATCTCTCTTGGCTTGCTCGTCCGACCATCATTCAATCCAGAATGAGTGCGATTACGCTCTCCAAGTTGAAATAACCGAATGAGTTGCATGGACTCTGGAGAGTGAGCAAGTGTGGCAAATGAACTGCTTTCGAGGGCAGCAGCTTGATCGAATGGCAAAGTGGATCCCTCGACGACTGTCCTGAGAACAGATAGAGGAGCTGGATAGTGTCCCCCAGTTCGACCAAGTATGACTGCCGCCGTTGTTGCCTCCAGAAATCCTCGCTCGTCTGGATCCATGGCCACGGGAGAACTCAACGTGTCTCGTCGTCTCAAATGTGACTGAAGGTTCTGGGATGATTCAATAAGAGTGCATGCTGATTCGATGGCGGTCTTTGCCGGGACCATTGCATCAACCAGTCCGAGTTGCCGAGCGGTTTCCGCACGTACTGATTCTCCAGATGCAATCAACTCTACAGCTGGCCCAACACCAATGAGACGTGGGAGCCGAACAGTGCCTCCCCATCCGGGAAGAAGTCCGAGTTTCACTTCGGGAAACCCCAAACATGTATGGGGAGAATCCGTTGCCACACGGAAATCACACGAAAGAGCCAACTCCAGCCCACCACCGAGACACACACCGTCAATAACAGCAACAGTCGGCCATGGGTGGGAGAAAAGCCGATGAAAAAGGGCTCGGCCAGTATCACAAAGCCTTTCAATTTCCTCTCTTGGTAATGATTTGAGTCCAGCAACCCGTTTCATGTCGGCGCCTGCAAAAAATGAGTTTTCTCGGCCAGAAGCTACGATGAGACCCGTTGGGGGTGGGGCAGCATCAATGGCATCAAGTACCGTAGAAAGATCCGTGAGCGATTCACTCGTCAGAACATTCTGGCTGTAATCGGGTACAATAAATCTTAAAATAAGGGTTCCCGATTGGAGCTTTTCGACAGAGAGTGTCCGGCATTCCTGGGCAATTTTTTTCATCGAAACTGTTCCGTGAAGGTCGGGTCCTGTTTGTGTCGCTTGTGATACCGTCAAAAAAAGGTAGTGTATCCGTCTTCCCAAAAGGAGTCGTGAGAGTCCATGAAGAGTCGATTAAGTCTGGCTGTTGTGTGGTTTGTGTTCGTGGCAGTGGCCGTCATTGGACGCCTTTGGCAGCCCACTTGGCAGGGACAGCCGCTCTGGAATGTTACTCCTATGGCAGGGGTGGCTCTGGCTGCTGGTGCCGTATTTCCGAATACATTAGTAGCCGCCTCTGTACCGATTTTCGCAATTGGTATCAGCAACCTTGTTTTACCAGCCTACGGTAGTTTCTTGATGGGTATTGTTGTCTTTGCGGCAATGACATGGCCGATATTCCTTGGAAAAATTGCTCGTTCAGGCAAATGGTTGCCCATTCTTGGTGGTGCGCTGGCCAGTTCTCTTGTGTTTTTTTTGACGACAAACTTTGCCTGTTGGGCAGTTGGCTCTCTGTATCCACGGTCATTTGAGGGCCTTATTGCGTGTTTTAGTGCAGCCCTCCCTTTTTATCGCTGGATGCCGGTAGGTGACCTTGTATGGACGGCAGCGATTTTTACAGGGCTCAAACTCACTGGTTTGGTGCCATCAGGAATTTGTGTGATTACGTCATCAGGCCAAACAGACTTGACTGGCCAGAAAACCACCTGACAATTCATTGTTAAGGAGGCCGGTCGTTCGGCCTCATCAAATACCGCGGGAATGGCGGAATTGGCAGACGCGCCAGGTTGAGGGCCTGGTGGTAGTAAATACCGTGCAGGTTCAAGTCCTGTTTCCCGCATTTCACTAACAAGATGTTTCCATGTCAGACGGCACCGAGCCAGAAGTAAACGAGCCAGAGACAACGGTTCCTAAACGACGAATTCCCATAGGAACCCAGAGAGATGGTGTGCTTCCACCTTCACTCTCACCCACAGTGGAATATGTCACCTCTCCAGTCAAGGAAACGGTAGCTGCAACTGACACGAATTCCATAGACCAGGCTCAACCCAAAGCTGCAAAAACAGTATCGTCTGATCTTCCGAAGGAACAGGAAAGTCCACGAAAGCGGAAGCGACGTCAAAGCAATCGAGAAAAAAAAGAACGAAGTGCTCTTTTCAGTCATGCCATCATCCCAAAGAAACAGGTAGACGTCCCTAACTTACGTGCCAGTCTTGATGAAGATTTGGATGCTGACTTCGAGGCTGCCATTGATGGTGTTGCTGTCGATGATCTATTGGAACGTTCAATTCCCAACACAACAGTCAAACCGCTCGAACCTGGCCAACGAATCTCTGGAACCATTCTTTCGATCGGTCATGATACTATTTTTATAGACCTTGGTGGTCAAAGACAGGGAGCAATGAAGCTTGTTGGCTTTGTTGAACAAGATGAAGAAATCCCAGTTGTTGGTCAGACCATTGAGGTCGGCATAGGTTCGCTCAACAAAGAAGATGGTTTGTACGAGGTAGCGCCAGCCAATCGAGCTATTGCAGTTGAAGACTGGTCACAACTGGAAGTAGGAATGATTGTTGAGTGCCGTGTCAGTGGTACCAACAAGGGTGGCTTGGAGTGTGAAGTTGGTGGTCTTCGTGGTTTTATGCCAGCCGGAGCAGTCAGCCCGTGGAGGGTTGAAAACCTTGAGGAAATGGTTGGACAGACCCTTGAAAGCCTTGTCACGGAATTGGTTCCTTCGGCACGACGACTTGTTCTTTCAAGGCGAGCAGTACTTGAGCGACAGGCCGCCGACGCACGTGCAAAAATGCTGGAAACGCTTCAAATCGGTGAACAACTTGATGGCATTGTTCGAAATATCAGAGATTTTGGAGTCTTTGTTGATATTGGGAATGGTGTTGAAGGACTGGTTCACGTCAGCCAACTTTCGTGGGATCGTATCAGCAAGCCAGCCGATGTGATGCAGCTTGGACAGAAAGTACGGGTTGTTATCAAAAAAGTTGATAGACAGACAGGTAAAATAGGTCTCTCTGTTCGTGACCTTATTGAAAGCCCATGGACGAAGGCCACAGACAAATATCATTCCGGGGCTACCGTCAAAGGGACGGTCAGTAGAATTGCAGACTTTGGTGCCTTTGTCAGACTTGAAGCTGGCATTGAAGGGCTGATTCATGTGTCAGAACTGGCCACTCGACGAATACGAAGTGTTTCTGATGTTGTCAAAGAAGGTGACGTCATTGAGTGTCGAGTTCTCTCAGTTGACGCAGACGAACAACGAATGTCACTCTCGATCAAAGCCCTGCAGACCAAAACATCAGAGCTTGAGAGCAGCTCAGACACTGAACAACAAATTGAAGAAATGCCTCCCGTGAAGAAGAAAAGAAACACTCCTCTCAAAGGTGGCCTTGGGGGTAACTCGGATGGCGACCGCTTTGGACTTAAGTGGTAAGACTTTCAAGTCAAAACTATTTTTTTCCAATCGGAACAATAATAATATCGAACCGTTGCCAGTCTCCCGCCATCTGCTGAATAATTGTGGGTGGTTCAATCATCTGCAAGTTGTGAGACGCCAAGAATGCTCTTAGTTCAGCAATACTTTTATTGCTTTGACCACGTATTGCTGGCTGGACAAAAAGCTGCTTCTCGAGTGTGATATCTTTCAATGGATAAAGAAACTGGAAGTGTCGTGGATCCGAAAGTGGTAGAACCCTCACTTGAGGTCCGAGAGTATGGGCTACCTTAGCACCTGTTACCCAATTACTGACAACAGCTGTATTTGGAAACTGCATCCTTTGCCACATCACAGACAAATCAGACCACTCCTGGAATTGCCAATTCACATCAGCACTTGTGAGCCCCGAAAATAACCTTGGGATGAAAGCACATCGTGACTGGAGACTAAATCCAAAAAATAAGAGCACAACTGTGATCGCTGTGACCAGCCACGTCGTGCGGATGAAATAGCCGAATCTCGGCAGCATCTTCTCTGTCCATGCCCCAACCAGAGGAAATCCGAACAAAAAACCACTCATTGACCAGTGCGGCAATGATCTCTGACTGATGATTGCGATGACCAGAAACACAAAAGGTGGCACGATCGTAAACCATGCAAACAATTGATCCGCCACTTTTTGGGGGCGGAACAGCTTCGTAAGTGATGCGCACATAATCACAAGCCATGTACCTGGAAGTACATACACCATCTGCCCAAGAAGAACGGTCACAAAGTTTTTCACCTGCAGGGTCATTCCCTTCGTTCCCGCTCGTCCTGCCTGGAATCCAATCGATATCCAATCATGAGACGCATTCCATAGCAGCGTTGGCACAAGGCCCAAAAGCGCTACAAGTAACGTAAGCCACAAGACCGGTGAACGAAATATATGGCGATGCCCCGGACTGCATATCAAAAATGCAAGTGCCGAAGCTCCAAAAAGAATCGCCAAGTACTTTGATGCCAATGCCAATGCAAAGCATCCTCCCGCCATAAGCCAACGCTTCATATGCAAAGAGCCGTGAGGATCTAAGAGGTCGGGCAACACAAGCCTGAACGTGAGTAAAAGAAAAAGATCAAGTGGTCCATCAGGCACCACAAAGTGCCCTGCCGAAAGAAGAAAAAAAGGTGCAATTGAATACCAAGCAACAGCCCAAAAACCAGCCACCCTCCCATATGTCAAGCGAGTAATGTCATAGATCAGCCAACCGACCACAGCTCCTGAGAAAACAAATGGCAGCCGTAGAAAAAAAATGTTTTCTGAACCAACAAGCCAAGCCACAATGCGAGCGAGGCTGAAGCACACTGGTGGATGATCAAAATACGATAGCGACCATCTTCGCGAAACAGTGATACCATATGCCTCATCAATCATTGCTGGAAGAATTGCTGCAATGATAAGACGAATAACACAGAAAACACTAATGACTAACCATGCGCAGCGGTCCATCTTTTGCGAACAGGTACTCTGTGGCATCTACTCAGCCTCAATTGAGGCTGACATAGCCCCCGTCGAACGGGCCAGCCGAATGTCCGATCCAAAGGCTTGGATCTGATCTCGCTTTAACTCGGCGTGTTCTTTTGTTGTTGTCAAAACAATTGCTCGCCCCTCTTTGTCAACCTTCTTGGCCATGGCAAATCCGCATTCCTGAGAATGACCGAACAAAACGCCTAACATCCCGATGACATACTCATATGTATGATCGTCATCATTCCACAACACAACATGGTAGCGAGGCTGGGGTCTTGCTTGACTTTGTTTTGCAGTGTTTCTTGACTGAGAAACCTCTGCAAAATCAACATCAGACATCGCACTGGCAGAAGAAGGCATTTGTTTGGCACACTCTCATAAACTGCATAGTTGAGCAATACCGGATAGTATATCGAAGAACCTGTTTTTCATTATCCATTTTTTCTAAAGGAGAGATGCCCCGTGCTCGATCGCCGTTTCGTCACAGATAACATTGATCTTGTCGCTAAGAACTGCCACCAACGAGGTTCGACTGCGGATGTGGAAAAATTTGCAGAACTAGACAAGTTGAGGCGGAATCTCCAAGCCGATATCGATCAACTGAAGCAGAAGTCTGGTCAAATAAGCAAGTCCATAGGTAAGTCTGCAAATGAATCGGAGAAAGAATCAAAAAAAGCCGAAGGCCGAAGATTGCGAGAGGAAGTCGCTGCCATTGAGTCTCGAATGAGCGAGATCATTTCCGAGAGTGATACGATCCTTCAACAAATACCAAATCTGACCCATCCCTCTGCTCCCATTGGAACTGAGGATGATGCTGTCGAAATCCGTCGTGGATCAACACCTCTACCCGAATTTGATTTCAAACCTCGGGATCATGTTGATTTAGGAAATCAACTTCGTTTATTTGACTTTGAGGCCGGAGGACGAGTCGCTGGCCATGGATTCTATTTTCTCATCAATGATGCTGTCCTTCTCGAACTCGCACTCCAGCGGTATGCCGTTGAGCTTTTGTTAAACGAGGGCTTTACCGTGATGACAACGCCGGATCTTGCCCGAGACGTTATTCTGGAGGGTACCGGATTTATACCGCGTGGACCCGAAACGCAGATCTATTCTATCAATGAGAGTGACCTTTCTCTGGTTGCAACTGCCGAAATAACGTTAGGTGGCGCATTTCATGAGCGGATTTTTGATGCCGATGAACTCCCCATCATGCTCTGTGGCATAAGCCATTGCTTTCGTACCGAGGCTGGCGCACATGGCCGGGCAACACGAGGGCTCTATCGAGTCCATCAGTTCACCAAGGTTGAAATGTTTGCCTTCACACCACCAGACCAAAGTGAGGAAATACACCAAAAACTTCTCAATCTCGAATGCACGCTCTTTGATCGCTTAGAAATACCATATCGCGTTATTGATACCGCGTCGGGCGACCTTGGCGGACCAGCTTTTCGAAAATATGATCTTGAGGCTTGGATGCCTGGTCGTGGTGAGAAAGGTGAATGGGGTGAAGTCACCAGCACATCCAACTGTACTGATTATCAGGCACGACGATTGGGTATACGTTACAAAAAAAAGGGAACCAAGGGCACGAACTTTGTCCACACTCTCAATGGCACAGCAATCGCTGTAAGCCGAGCAATCATTGCCCTTTTGGAGAACCATCAACAAAGTGATGGCTCTATCACGATTCCACAACCGCTTCACCAGTGGATGGGAAAGGACAAGATTTTGCCTCCCGAATAACGCATCACGTGCGTTCATTCATACAACAAAAAGGGAGGTTCAGTGGGTACACCCTGAACCTCCCTTTTCTGTTTCATACTATTTCCGTACGCACACACATTCAGTGTGTTTAGGAAAATGAGAGTGTTGGTCAGGTGCCTGCCCCGCATGATGGTTCAGCAGAACATGTCGGTTCACATGGAACCTCACGATAGACTGTTTTCGGAACACATCGTGTCACAGTATACGCAACCTTTTTTGGTACCAAACGGCACACGTCTACTGTCTTAGTGTAATGTACTGGTTTGGTTACACAGTAAGGAACCTGTTTCGTACATTTCTTCTGCGTCATAGTACAGACTTTGTAGCACTCCTCACGACAACGCTGTTCCTTGACCATTCGGCATACCTTGTATTCACAGGTCCTGACACGTTGCTCAGGCACCATCTTGCACACCTGATAGGTCCTGACACGTTGCTCAGGAACCATTTTACAGACCCTGTACTCACATGTCCTGACGCGTTGCTCAGACACCATTCTGCACACCTGATAGGTACACGTCCTGACGCGTTGCTCAGGCACCATCCTACAGACCTGATAGGTCCGAACACGCTGCTCTGGCACCATCTTACAGACTTTGTATTCACACGTTCGAACACGCTGCTCTGGCACCATCTTACAGACCTGATAGGTCCGAACACGCTGCTCAGGTACCATCTTACAGACTTTGTATTCACAGGTTCGCACACGTTGCTCAGGCACCATCTTACAGACCTGATACGTCCGCACACGTTGTTCAGGAACCATCTTACAAATCTGATATGAACAGGTTCGCACACGCTGCTCTGGCACCATGCGGCAGACCTGATACGTACACACCCGCTCTTCAGGGACCATTCTGCAGACTTTGTATTCACACGTTCGTACGCGTTGCTCAGGCACCATCTTGCAGACCTGATACGTTCGTACACGTTGTTCAGGGACCATCTTGCATTTTGTATACGTACACGTCTTCATGCGTTGTTCAGACACCATCTTACAGACCTTGTAGCACTGCTTTTCAACAACAGTCTCTTTCTCATAACGAACGCATTTCACCTCTTTTTCACAAACCGTTGGCACCCAAACCTTTTTGCAAATTGTACGAGGTGGGCACTGCTCCTTCACCCGACATACTTTCCCAGGACGGTAACACTTCCGACCGGAACAATCCGTCTCCCAGCACCCTGGCTCACGAATACATTTTGTGATCACTGGCCCAGGCACTTCACATGTTTCTGTTTTCCAGTGACCTCCACATACCTTTACTGTTTTGGTGTAGTGCACAGGTTTACAAACCGTTCGACAAACATCACGTTCGCGGGTCTCCCAGACAGGCTTGCACACTGTGTAAGGGATCTCCTTGACACAAGTCTCCTTCACAGGCTTGCACACCGTGTAACACTGCTCACGAGTCTCATACACGGGCTTGCACACCGTGTACGGTATCTCTCTTGTTCTCGTTTCATAGACCGGCTTACAGACCGTGTAACGACGTTCACGAGTTTCGTAAACTGGCTTGCACACCGTGTACGGTATCTCCTTTGTACGAGTCTCGTACACTGGCTTGTTGACCGTATAGCACTGCTCACGAGTCTCATAGACAGGCTTGCACACCGTGTACGGTATCTCCTTTGTACGAGTCTCGTATACTGGCTTGTTGACCGTATAACACTGCTCACGAGTCTCATAGACAGGCTTGCACACCGTGTACGGTATCTCCTTTGTACGAGTCTCATAGACAGGCTTACACACCGTATAGCACTGCTCACGAGTCTCATACACAGGCTTGCACACTGTATATGGAATCTGCTTTGTACGAGTCTCATACACTGGCTTACACACCGTGTACGGTATCTCCTTTGTACGAGTCTCGTACACTGGCTTACAGACCGTATAGCACTGCTCACGAGTCTCGTAGACAGGCTTGCACACCGTATACGGAACTTCTTTGGTGTGCGTTTCCCACACTGGCTTACAGACGGTGTAATTGACTGTTCGTGATCGAGTTTCCCACACTGGCTTACAAACGGTGTACTCAACATCTCTGAAACATTTTTCCGTCTCATAGCGAACACAGTTCACTTCTTTCTGCTCAACAACCTTTTCACAAACTGTCTTGTAGCAGGTGTATTGTTTTCGCTCATACACAACATCCTTTACCATACGGGTGCCACATGGAGCTGCATAATCTGGTTCATGAACTGCCTTTTCACAGCGTGAACATCCTTTTCTGGCACGCGAAAAGCTTACGGTCGACAGCTTTCCGTCTCCTTGGGTAAAGCTCGACACGCCGCAGTAGGCAGCATCGGCACGATCAACCGATGAAGCAAAACATACGATTGCCAAAAGACAACTAATCCATGTGGTCTTCATATCTGCTGTCCCTCTTTCGAGGAAGGCTCCTGATCATTTGATTTGAAGGGAAATTCAAAACACCGCCCGCAACTGAGCGAACGCATACCTTATAAAGATCGGCCATAAACTTGACGCAGGCTAAAGACTTCACGCAATCAGACAGGTTTTTCTAGACCCCCAGTGGCCATACAACCGACAAAGATGCTAAAAACATCACAGTTTCGTTGCAGACATGGGCATCCGGTGATTAAAGTTTCTGCACATACCGCTCTATCCGGAATGACATTCGATGACCCCATCTGAACCACCAGCTGATGAAACACCCTCCGATTCCACTGTCCCCAAGGTGGTTGTCACGAGACTATCGCTTTATCTTCGTGAGTTACAGCGGCTTCAGTTGAATGGACAGGAAACTATTTCATCGAGTCAACTGGGCACCTTATTGGGCTTCAGTGATGCCCAGGTGCGGAAAGATCTTGGATTTGTTGGGCAATCTGGTTACCCAGGTGTTGGTTACCGTTGCGATGAACTCATACGTGCGACTCGAGACATTCTCGGTACAAACCATTCCTGGCCAGTCGCCATGGTCGGTGTAGGCAACCTTGGACAAGCCCTCTTGGGTTATCGAGGCTTTGGACGCCAAAACTTTTCCATTGTCGCAGCTTTTGATTCCGACTCTGCAAAAATTGGTCGCACGATCCAAGGTATTGAGGTTCAGGCACTCGCCCAACTGAGTGATGTGATACGCGAAAACCATATACGACTCGGAATGATTGTCGTTCCTGGCCCTCAAGCTCAAGAAGTAGCCGATCACTTTGTACATGCCGGCGTTGAGGGCATTGTAAATTTTGCACCTGTTACGCTGACGCTACCATCTCATGTGAAAGTCGTTGGTGTGGACCTTGCCATTGAACTTGAGCAGATTTCTTTTGCGGTAACAAACAAATTGACAAAAGAATTCTCTCCCGAATAGTTTCTACTCTTTCATGGCATGCGATACCAAACGATCTCTACGCTGTTCGCTGAATCACTTTATGCGGCACGCTTTGGGCGAGAACGTTGGAGTTCGTGCACAACAGGACGACGATGACGGCCTGATCGAATGTAGTAGTTATAGATACAAAAAAGCTCTCCAATCGCCTTCAGAAAATCTCCTGTTTTCAACTTTGATCCTGCGACTTCTGACCATTTTTCTAATGGCATCTCATACATCTGCCTCACAGCATGATCACGCCCCTGTTCGGCAATGAGACGTGCAAACAACTCAACATCAAAAATCCATCGTGAATGAAATGCATATGAAAAAAGTGACTGGATTGATTCCAATGATCGGAACAACTTCAGTCCACATTGTGTATCCCTGAATGGAACGCCGATGCATCCTGTCGCAACGGCTGCAAAGCATCCTCCCAGGACACGGCGAAAAAAACGTCGGTCGATTACATGCCCAGCTAATGCGACTCGTGATCCTGCAACAACGTTGATCTCCGGGCATCGCTGAAGGACATCAATCATCCGCAATACCTCCGTCAATGGTGCCGCAAGATCAGCATCAATGAAACCAACGGCATCCGCCTCCAACTCAAATGCCCGAACCACACCCTGTCGCACAGCCTCTGCCTTTCCACAATTCTCTGCTAAAGAAAGAACCTCAAATTGCGTCGGGCGAAAACGTGCAAGCCCTCGAAGCACCTCACCTGTTTGGTCATCACTCCCATCATCGACCATCACAAAACGCACATTCGCATGCGCGACTGCGAACCAACGGAATTCTGCAACCTGCAGTCGCTTTTCTTCATTGAAACATGGCACAACAAGAATGACATCTAGCATGATATGACCTAAGACGTTTGCAGGACTGACTTATCTATCGGTTGTGAGAGGCATGCTGCTGCACCCAGAAGACCAATCGCAGCACCCCAACAAACATCACTCGGATAATGGGCTGACGACACAATGCGCTGAAACATTGCTCCTACAGCAACCGTGATAAAGTACCACCTTGCATGTGGATAGCGGTGACAGAGTGCCGCTGCAAATCCGGCAGCTACTGCCGAGTGCCCCGATGGAAAACTCATCAGGTCACTTCCAGACGCTCCTGAAAAACATGCTGCTAGCTGCCCAAAGGTATCAAGTGGTGATGACAGACTGGCAAGATCAATTGATCGTGGCCGAACACGAATGACCAAGAGCTTCAATATGTTCACCACAAGCGCTCCTGAATAGGTTGCAAAGAAAAAACGAAGAAATGATGCTGAAGGGAACCATACCTGGCCTGCAGACCGTCGCCATAAGGTTGGATCCAGTGCTGCGACACCAATGATGAGCAGGCCAACCCCGAGGCCATGCCCTGCGACTTCAGGAAAATCGAACAGCTTACGAATGTCTCCTGGGAGCACATCGTTTTGCATGAGTCTTGCAACAGGCAGATCAAAGAAAAATGCAATCCATCCGCATGCTGCGCACATGATCGCGATTGCCACAAGGCGATTTCTGCTGAATGCACCTTGTACTCTTCGATGTGGTCGTGAACGATCAGTCATACGAACGACTTAAAACATTCTTCTGGGTGTGTGAACCGATTTTTATGGAATTTTCAAACAGAAAGATACAGACCGTACTAGCCATAAACCCTCTTCGACAAGTCCGATGATGGATTCACTTTTCCAATGAAAAAAGTGCTAAAAGTCCACTTTCCTGAAATCGCCTTTTTACGTAACCTTCCACCTCTTATTTCGCAGTTACAGAAATCAGTTATAGAAATCGTAGTTTTTCATGCATCCTTATGCTCGTCCAATTTTCGTCGTGTCTGCCATTACCATTGCCTTTCTTGCACTTGGTTTTCCAGCAACAGCACTCTGGGATGAAGACGAGCCACGGTTTGCTGCTATCGCCGAAGCAATGGTGACGAGCGGAAACTGGGTAGTGCCAATGTACAATGACTCGCTTGCTGTCGATAAGCCAGTCCTCATGCACTGGAGCATGGCACTATGCTATATCGTATTTGGTGTTTCAGAGTTTTCTGCTCGCCTGCCAAGTGCAATCGCCACCTTTCTCACAGCACTTGCCCTCTATCGAGCTGGTGTCCAATGGTTTAATACGCCCACGGGTATCATTGCATCACTGGCGTACATCAGTTGTATCCTTGTTGGGATAGAATCTCACGCTGCGACACCTGATGCTATCCTGACGGCATTGTGCACATGGGCAACCCTTCTTGCCGCTGAACAGATTGTTCCCATTCCGAATACGATACAAACCTCACGCCTCACCATTTCACGTGCATGCCTCGTAGGCGGCTTGCTTGGGCTTGCAGTACTGTGTAAAGGACCAATTGGTTTTATTGGACCACTGGCCGTGCTGCTCCCCTGGGTCTGGCTTCTCATCATCGGTGAAACACCCGTACAACAACAGCTTCAGTTGAAGCAATTCATAAAGAATACCGTGACCGCAACGCTGCGCACTTGTATGACTCTCCGCCTTGGAGTCATCACACTCTCGATGCTTCTTATTTCGTTACCTTGGTATCTCCTTGTTGATGTCTACACCAATGGACAATGGACACGGGGATTTTTCTTCATTCATAATATCGGCCGAGCTGCAGCTGCAATGGAAAATCATAGTGGCGGCCTCTGGTATCACCCTGTGACGATACTGATTGGCTTTTTTCCATGGTCTTGTTTTTTGCCATTTTCAATTGTTCTCGTTGCATGGCGATTGTGGAATGGTAAGGATTCGGCAACGCCTCGATCCATCAACGGACTTCTTCTTTTGTGGATGGCAGTATGGATTTTTGGTTTCTCACTGGCGGCTACGAAACTTCCAAACTACATCATGCCAGCATACCCAGCAGCTGCATTACTCGTTGCCGCAGTGGGAATTGATGCAGCATCTCGTGCACGATGGCCCCATCCTCGGTGGCTTGCACTTGGCCTTGCCTCGCTTGCCTTTGGCGGGATGGCATCAGCAGGCGTCATCTTCACAACAACATTCTTTGGCATCTCACATGCGACTCCCTCAGCACTTGTTGGAGTCATACCCTTCATCGGATGCGTAGCTTGCTTACTCGTTGCGAGAAAAAATCATCTTGCAGCCGTTCACTTCTTTACAATCACAGCACTCGTCTATACATCGCTGCTCATAGGACCTGTTGCTTCATGGCTTGGACGAGCGAATGCATTGCCTTATCTTGTGCAAAAAGCACATGTCCATGCTGGTGGGAAAGCTCGAATTGGTACGCTGACACATAACACACCAAATATTGTTTTTTATTCACACGGTCATGTGAAAGAATGGACGGGCGAAGAAACCAACGAGGTATTGAATTTCCTAAGCACTGGTCCAGATGCATTAGTGATTGTTCCTGCCAATCGATTTGACCTGCTTGCTGATAATCTACCGGCACGATATGGCATCATCGACCGAAAACGGCCTCTCTTTCGAGAGCATGACTTTCTGTTGATTGGCGACAAACAAATAGCCACTGCTCAGAAGAGTGTGGGTCTTTCTCGTTAGTTGATTCAAGCTTAGAACCTCTGGCGGGAAGTCCTTAGCGGATACTTCCAGAACGCTTTTGATATGCGGATCGTCGTTGCCGCCGTTGATCGTATACCTCACGTCTTGTCACAAGGGTTTCTATCCTCGCAGAATTCACAACGTGGATCGATGGATCATCAATGACGAATGGTGTTGACCATGTGTGCCCATCATTGAAGTTACATATATTGAAGAAAAAGGAATTGAGCCGTTCAGCACGGAATCCGTATGGGAACTGGCTTGTTAGATGATCATCGGCTGTAAGATCATCAACACCAGGCCGTGCAAAATAGTGCACTTGGCCATCTGGCGACACTGACATACCAAAGGTCCACCATCCGAATTGTTCCAGAGGAATATCCCTGACAGGAAAATCAATTCCTCGCCGGTTTCCACGAACTTTGAGTAGTGCCGAATCAGACTCTACGCTTTTTGACGTTTCGCTACGGAAGTGAATCCACATACCAGGCCAGTAGGGTTCAACGACCGGTGAACTTCCGGAGGCAAACAGACCTCGGTTCGGTTCAAGTGTCGTTGTTCTCAATCCCAATCGGATTCCAAAATGAGGTCCACTTCGATCTTCCCATTTTTCTGATGGCGGGAGCCACACCCGAACAACGCAGCTAGGAATTTCACGGACGGGTATTTGAGATCCAAGACGCGTTGTAATTCCACATATCAGGTCATCCTGTTGCATCATCCGTGAGTACGTTCCAGGCACTCCCGAATGAAGTGTCCGTATCAGAAGGGCATGCTTACTCCCGGGCACCCCCCCATCTGGCGTTTTGATCACATCCAGCAGATCCGGCTGACCTCGCTCAGGCCCCTCAACGAAACGTCTATTGGCTGAAAACCCCATTGGTCCTCGAGCGTAGCCGTCATCTTCTCGAGAACTTTTTGGATGATTGTGAATAAACTTCCATTCATTATCCTCAAATGTGTCGCCAAGATACTCAATCTTTAGTCCTGCTCCTGGAACTGGAGGAGACGAAACATACTCAACAGCCAAACCGATGGCTGGAACGAGGAACACAGAGGATACAAGAGACGTGTAAAGTGCAAGTCGGATTTTCATGGATGAATCGATAGAACGGTTAGAGAATGTACATGATGGAACCTTTCACCATATTTTGAATACCTGTGTGCTATCGGCATCAGATGCTTATGAGAATTTGCTCATAGCGACGCAGCGTCGCTGTCCGCACAACGCGCGTAAGCGGAACTGACACAGTCTCACCGCTCTCTGGTCCCTGCACCCTCTGAGTACGAGTCAGGGAATCCTATTCGTGGCTCATACTGAGAAACTTCGCCACATCCCGACCAAGTTTTTGAAGATCTGGCAGATTGAGATACATCATGTGTCCCGAACTATATTCCTCGAAAGAAACATTTGCTTTAATTGTTGGATCAAGCTCAAGGTGATGAATACTGTATCGCATTGCATCAGGAGGGACAGCCAAATCACATCGGCCTGTCATGACCAGCACGCGCAGATGTGGATTTTTCGACATGGCTGAAGCAAGATCAGCCGCCGTGCTTGAGTACGTATTTTCTTCGAATTTCCATGGCTGCACACCTGCGAGTGCTTTGTAGGGCAGATCATTTTCAAACAATAATTCTTCCCGAACATAGGCATTCATGGCAGCAGACAGTGGACCAAGAGCCGCCATATAGGATGGATCAAACCCAGGATATGTACTGGCACGGTCTCCATCTCGACCTGTGATACGCCCGTCATATCGTCCACAAATCAAACCCTCTTTCTCCAGCAACTTTTTACGAAACATGGATGGACTGATGCGCAGCCTATTCCCAATGATAATTTCTTCTGAGATTCCCGTCAGACGTGACAACGTGCTTGCAATCGTCTCCTGCTGATCTTTTGTCAAACTATCCCCGGCAAAAAGTGCAGCAAGATAATCGCCAGATGCAAACGCCCTCGATTCTGTTATTGCACGATCTCGATCCTGCTGAAGATCATTCGGAAGTTGACGATGGAAGTGTGCAACCGCCGTAAGTGTTGGCAGGAAAATGGAGTATGGCAAATCATTTGTGGAACCACTTCGGATAGTTCCATAGTCAACAAGCCCTGACACAAGAAGGAGACCATTGAGAAACATGCCATGCCGTTCCTGCAAATACTCTGCAATGCCTGCTGCTCGAAACACACCATAACTTTCTCCACAAAGATACTTTGGGGACCCCCAGCGACGATGCCGCGTCGTGTAGAGCACAATGAATTCTGACATGGCCTCAATATCTGGCCTTTTCCCAAAAAATTGATCCACTTTTTCATCCGCCATTGGCCGACTGAAGCCAGTTGCAACCGGATCTATAAATACAAGATCGGCATGCTGCAAAACGGTATGACGATTCGCAACGAGTTCATACGGTGGAGGTGGCAGGGTAGCATCTGGATTGACGAGTGCTCGCTTTGGTCCAAGACCACCAAGATGCAACCACACTGCTGATGCTCCTGGACCACCATTGAAGCAGTAAATAATGGGTCGTGACGAGTCACCTCCGTCTAACGTGTAGGCAACATAAAACATCGATGCCTTTGCAGTCCCATCTTTTTTCAATAACGGCAGCATGCCGGTCTCAGCAGCGTACTTAAGTTCTGATTCTCCTTTCATGATGGAGTGTGTGGTGACAACCGGCGTGTCACCTGCATCCGGAACAGCAGCTGCCTGAGAATCATCCTCTGTAGATTTTGATTGCTTTGGCTTTTGCTCTGATGGAACCCTCGCAGATTCCTTCGCTGCTTCTTTGGCAAACAAAGGATGGATTGAAGCGATGACCACAACAGAGGAAACAAGGAGTTTTCTAAGAACAATAAATCGTGGCATAGTGGATATCTTTCAATTCCTAATAGTGCAATTCAAAACGACATGATGTACGGATCAATGATTGACTCGATCACGTACAGTTTCAAATGCCTGAATGACATGCTCGAGATCCTCGTGGCTGTGGGCCGCTGAAACCTGCGTTCGAATACGAGCTTTTCCTTCAGGAACCACCGGATACGAGAAACCAACGACATAGACCCCTTCTTCGAGCATCGCATCGGCCATTCGGGTGGCCGTAGCAGCATCACCCATCATGACCGGCACAATCGGATGCTCACCCGGCAGGATGGCAAAACCTCGATGCTCCATTTCGTTCCGAAAGAAATGAGTATTTTTCATAAGACGATCACGAAGCTGTGTGGATTGATCTAGCAATTCAAGCGACCGAAGTGCCCCTGCAACGACTGGGGGAGCAACTGTATTTGAGAATAGATAGGTACGGGACCGCTGCCTCAACCACTCAACAAGTTCTTTCCTTCCACACGTATACCCGCCACTCCCACCACCCAGTGCCTTTCCAAGCGTACCTGTCAGAATATCAATCCGTTCCGTTACGCCAAAATATTCTGGAGTGCCGCGCCCCGTCGGTCCAATAAAGCCAACTGCATGGGAATCGTCCACCATGATGAGTGCATCATACGCATCAGCAAGCTCACAAATGGATGGCAAGTCTGCCAGAAATCCATCCATCGAAAACACTCCATCAGTCGCAATGATCCGATACCGTGCATGCTTGGCTTCTTCAAGCTGTGCTCGAAGATCAGCCATGTCATTATTGCGATAACGAAATCTTTTCGCCTTACAGAGACGGATTCCATCGATGATGCTCGCATGATTCAATGCATCCGAGATAATGGCATCATCTGGGCCAAGAATCGTTTCAAACAGTCCTCCATTCGCATCCCAGCAGGAGTTGTAAAGAATCGTGTCCTCAAATCCTACAAACTGACTGATTCTTTCTTCGAGTTGCTTATGAAGTTTTTGTGTACCGCAAATAAAGCGAACACTCGCCAATCCATAGCCCCATTCCTCAAGTGATGCCTGGGCTGATGCAATAATATCTGGATGACTGGCAAGCCCCAGATAGTTATTTGCACACATGTTGATGACATGACGACCACCAGACACCTGAATGTGCGCTGCCTGAGCTGATTCCAAAATGCGTTCAACCTTATACGTTCCATTCTCCCGCATCTGGTGAGCCTGTTTGGCAAGATCTTCACACAGCCCGTCACGACTCATATATCACTCCACTTAAGAATTACTTTGCCACTTTCTCCTGACATCATGGCATCAAATCCCTTCTCGAAATCTGTGTAAGGAAAGCGATGGGTAATGACCGGTGAGATATCTAAGCCACTCTCCAGCATCACGGTCATCTTGTACCAGGTTTCATACATCTCACGACCGTAGATACCCTTGATGGTAAGCATATTAAATACAACTGTATTCCAATCAATGGCAACTTGATCAGTCGGAATACCAAGCATTGCGATTTTCCCGCCGTGGCAGAGTGATCCAAGCGTGTCATGCAATGCCGCAGGAGATCCAGACATCTCAAGGCCAACATCAAACCCTTCCTTCATGCCAAGATCATTCATAACATCTTGAAGCGATCCTTTTCGAATGTCATGAGCGACTGTTGCACCCATTTTTTTTGCAATGTCCAAGCGAAATGGGTTGACATCCGTAATAACAACATATCGTGCACCCGCGTGCCGCGCCACGGCAACACCCATCAAACCAATAGGCCCTGCACCTGTAATCAACACATCTTCACCGAGGACATCAAAGCTCAATGCGGTATGTACTGCATTTCCAAGTGGGTCAAAAATTGATGCAATATCTCGATCAATATCAGAAGCATGATGCCAGACATTCGTCATGGGTAAGACAATGTACTCGGCAAAGGCTCCTGGGCGATTCACACCTACTCCTTGCGTGTCTTTGCACAGATGGCGCCGTCCAGCAAGACAGTTCCTGCAACGCCCACAGACCACATGGCCTTCACCAGAGACAATCTCACCTGGAAAAAAATCATATACATTGGATCCAACAGCAATGATCTCACCAACAAATTCATGCCCAACAGTCATCGGAACAGGAATTGTTTTCTGTGCCCAGGCATCCCAGTTGTAGATGTGGAGATCCGTTCCACAAATTCCCGTACGATCTACTCGTATCAGTACATCGTTAATTCCTACGTCCGGAACCGGCACGTCCTCAAGCCATAACCCTGGACAGGCTTCCCGCTTTACAAGTGCCTTCATCGTGTTCATGTGTTCCGCCACCTTTGTCTCATATGTCACATCGAAAACCGCCATCTATGATGTCTCATATGAACACTTTTTCCAAAGGGATACCGTGAGGAAAGAGTGTCATAGGAAGGACAACGAGGAAATTACGCCGTTATTCCCAGTCTGACAACGGAACACAGCTACAGAAGAGATTTCGATCACCGTGCACATTATCAACCCGACAGACCGGCGGCCAATACTTGCGACGGCGTAATTCAGCAACGGGATAGGCCGCTTGCTCCCGCGAATAGCCTCGTGTCCAGCCATCCGCGACAACGCACTCTGCCGTATGAGGAGCGTGCACCAACGGATTATCTTCTCGAGACCATGTCCCTTCCTCAATCTTACGAATCTCTGAGCGGATAGAAATCATTGCATGAATGAACCGGTCAAGTTCCGCGAGATCTTCACTTTCCGTTGGTTCAACCATGAGTGTGCCAGGCACCGGAAAACTGAGCGTCGGCGCATGAAAACCATAGTCAATGAGTCGCTTGGCGACATCTTCTGCAGTGACACCACTGGTTTCTTTTAACGGCCTCAAGTCAAGAATG
>PVBE011826912.1_pt1 | contig 22438 bp, 20 predicted proteins | sample 1631181 | NCBI WGS metagenome assembly PVBE01 (sample SAMN08397723, study PRJNA350692) | Marine metagenome, whole genome shotgun sequencing project. | isolation source: water | place: Pacific Ocean | collected 2012-04 | reverse complement strand
TGTCGCCTCGACGGCTCGCTCTTCGAGGCCGAGACGTTCGGCGTGGAGCTGATCTGGCAAGGCCGGCGCGGCAATCTCGTCACCGTCCGCGACATCACTATTCGCAAGCGCGCGGAAACGATGCTGCGCGAGAGCGAACGACGGTACAGGCGACTGTTCGACGTCGCTCCCGACGGCATCTACGTCCACGTCGACGACCGCATCGTATTCGCCAACTTCGCCCTGGTCCGCATGTTCGGTTACGACCGGCCGGAAGACCTCGTCGGAACATCGGCGATCAGCCTGTGCCATCCAGACGATCGTCGAGCGGTCCTGGCCAAGCGGAACAAGATCAACCAGGCTCGTACCTCGGAAGAGCCAACCCCGCCGACCGAGCATCGTTGCCTTCGCCGCGACGGCTCGGTGTTCGACGGCCAGACCTCCGGAGCGTTCATGACCTGGGAGGGTAAGCCGGCCGTCGTCATCAGCGTTCGCGATTTGACCGAGCGCCTGCGCGATCAGGCGCTGCTGCGCGAGAGCGGGGTGCGGTTTCGCGGCCTGATAGAGATGTCGCCCGACGCCATCTACGTCCATGTCGACGACCGGATCGTCTATGCCAATCCCGCGGCGGCGCGCCTGTTCGCGCTCGACGAACCGGACCGGATGCTGGGGCGTTCCGCACTCGCCCTATACCATCCAAAACATCACGATTACGTTCGCCGACGGCGGCCGAGCCTAACCACGGACATCAAGAGGTCGACAAAGGAATACTTGTACGTGCGGAGCGACGGATCGGAATTCTATGGCGAAGCGGTCGGAACCACTATGCCGTGGAACGGGGTGCCGGCGATCTTCGTGATCGTCAGAGACATCTCGGAGCGCCGCCGGGCGCAGGCCGAGCTGCGTGCCGCCTCCGAGCGCGCCGAAGCCGCCAACCGTTCCAAATCGGAGTTCCTGGCGTCCATGAGCCACGAGATCCGAACACCCATGAACGGGGTGCTTGGCATGGTGACGTCGTTGCTCGGCTCCGACCTCACGCGCGAACAGCGCGAGAGCGTGCAGGTCATCAAGGACTCCGGCGAAGCGCTACTCGATCTGCTCAACGACATTCTCGACCTCTCGAAAATCGAGGCCGGGCGCATCGAGCTCGAAATGGTCGATTGCTCCGTGGCCAGCCTGCTGGAGACGACGGCCGCGCTGTGGCAGTCCCGGGCGCAGGCCAGGGGTATCGGGTTCGCCATTCGCAACCGGGCGACCGGCAGCGACATCATCCGCGCCGACGAAGGTCGGATCCGGCAGATCCTGTTCAATCTGATCGGTAACGCGATCAAGTTCACCGCGGATGGCGAGGTCGAGGTGGTCGTCGAACCGCTGCCCCGCGCCGATGACCTCGTCGGGCTCCGGTTCGAGATCCGCGACACCGGTATCGGCCTGACGGCCGACCAGCAGGACGGGTTGTTCTTGCCGTTCGCCCAGGCCGACAGCTCGACAACGCGAAAGTACGGCGGGACCGGCCTCGGCCTGTCAATCTCCAAGCAACTCGCCGAGCTTCTCGGGGGGGAGATCGGGGTCGACAGCGCGTCGGGCGAAGGCTCCACGTTCTGGTTCACCGTCGTTGCCGAGCGCGGCGATCCGGCGGCCGCGGTTCGCGCCGAATTCGAGGATGCGCCGACAAAGGTCTCTGGCACCGCGGCCGGAAGGACGCTCCGGCTGCTGGTTGCCGAGGACAATCAGATCAACCAGAAGGTCATCACGGTTCTTCTGGCCTCGCTCGACTGTCGGGTCAACTTCGTCGGAAACGGCGTCGAGGCGGTCGAGGCGGTCATGAGATCCGACTACGACGTCGTCCTGATGGACATCCAGATGCCGGAAATGGACGGGCCCACGGCGGCACGGCGCATTCGCGCGCTCGGCGGAACGAAATCGGAGACGCCGATCATCGCGCTCACCGCCAACGCCATGAAAGGCGATCGCGAAAGGTACTTGTCGGCGGGCATGAACGACTACGTCTCCAAGCCGATCAATCAGCGCGACCTTCATGAAGCGATCTGGCGCAGTGTCGCTGACCCGCTTGCCGTGTCGGCCGTCATCGAACCAGCCACTCAGCTGGCGGGGTCGGCGGCGGAGAAAGCCACCGCGGCACCAACCGACCCGCCCGTCGAGACCCTCGACGACCTTTTCGAAGAGCTCGATCATCTGATGGACGGAACCCGTCGTTCCTGATCGATCGTTGGAGTCGCGAGGCTTTCAATTCGACCGGTGGTGTGGTTAGTATCGCGCCGCCGTGGTTGACGAGCTGGGGGTGACGGCAGCTCATCGTGCGAAGTATCAAGCCAGTCCACAAGATCCTTGGGCGCCATGTCGCGCCTCGACGTGCGGTTTTTGCGCTTGCGCTGGCCGTCGCGGTCGGCGTGCTCGCCGGATGCGGCGAGAACTATCCCGACATGGTCGCCCAGCGCCATGCCCAGGTGAGCGCCCTGGTCAAACAGCTCGGCGCCTATCTCGACGCCGGACGAGTGCGCAACGCCAACATCATCAAGCAGTACGCGATCGTTCTAGGACGCCAGCGCCCCGACGTCGCCCGGCTGACACGCGAGCTCGCGCGCGAGGGCACGACCGGCGGGCTGGCCTATGGCTCCCTGTCCCAGCGGCTCGACAAGGTCAATCGGTCGCCGGCGGACGAGAAGCAGGCCGGCGTCGCGTTCGAGGACCTGCAGCGCGTCGAGGCGGCGGCCGACGTGGTGGTGTTCAACGACAGCCTGATCGACGTGGTCAACGTGCTGGCCGATCTGTCGAACGGCAAGCTGCCGCGCATGCAGGTGTCCCAGTCGGAGTCCAAATCGGAAGCCGGCGCCGGCGGCCATATGGTCGGCAACCCGCGCTACGGCGAATGGCGGCAGAACTCCTCGGGGCAGAGCTTCTGGGCGTTCTACGGCCAGTACGCGCTGATGCGCAGCCTATTCTTTCGCCCGGGGCCGTACTACTACTCGAGCTGGTATCCCAACCGCGGCTGGAGCTATTACGGCAACGTCGGGCGCCATTATTATGGCGGCCGCGCGGATTCGTCGCGCTGGAGCCAGGCGCGAAAAACCTATCCCAACACGCGGCCGCGCAGGACTTACGGCGGGTTGCGCAGCCAACGGCGGCTGAGCACTTACGGCCAGACCACATCGCGCAGACCGGGCGGCGCGCTCAAGCGCGCGTCGTCGTATTCAAGCTCGGCGCGCGGCACCTCGCGCGGTACCTCGCGGCGCACGTCGCGCTCGTCGAGCTTCGGCGGAAAATAGACGGCACCCCGGCAGGAGGGTACGGCGAAATGGAACTCGAACTACTGACGGGCCAGACCCTCGGCATGCTGGTGATGGATTTCGCCCTGGTATTCGCCGTGTTGCTGCTGGTTCGCGTGATCTACGGCGTGGCGAGCGGCGTCGACACGATGCATGAGATCTCGGTCAAGGACAATTTCGCCGTCGGCGTCTCGCTCGCCGGCGCGACCGCCGCCATCGGCATCATGCTGACCGGCGTCGTCTCGGGCGAGTTCGCGTTCAGCTATGGCATGGAGATCGCTGCGATGGCGTCCTATGGGGCGCTCGGTCTCGTCCTGATGTGGCTGACCCGGCTGATCTTCGACCGGATCGCGCTGCCCCACCTGTCGGTGCGGGCCGAGATCGGCGAAGGCAACATCGCCGTCGCCACGGTCGAGGCCGGCAACCTGCTGGCCACCGCGATCATGGTGCGGGCGGTGATGATCTGGTCCGACGACGCGCTGTTGCCGGGCCTGGTCGCCGTGGTCGTCGGCTACATCGCCTCCCAGATCATCCTGACGGTGACCGCCTATTACCGCATCTGGCTCTATCGCCTGCGCAACTCCGGCAATCGGTTCTCGGAGGCGGTGCAGTCGGGCAACCTCGCCGTCGCGCTGCGCTTCATCGGCTTCCAGGTCGGTGTCGCGCTGGCGGTGACGGCGGCGGGCGGGCTCGCGCCTTACGTGCCCGCCGGCGATCCGGTGATGCAGGCACTGGTTTGGGGTTTGGTCTCGATCGGCGCCGCGGTGGTGCTGGTGATCCTGACGCTGATCGCCGAATTCGCCGTCCTCACCGGGCTCGACCTGTCAGAGGAGGTCGATCGTCAGCGCAACATCGGCGTCGCGCTGGTCGAGGTCGCGGTCTATCTGGCGATCGGGCTGCTGCTGCTCAACCACCTCGCGTGACGCCATGTCCGTGACCGGCGCACCGGGGCGGGCCGGCACGCCGGCGGCGCTCAGGCTCAACGACATCGCGATCATGGCGGTGACCGGCGTGCTGGCGGGCTGCGGGCTGGTCTACGAATACCTGCTGGCGCACGCCGCGGGCCGCGTCCTCGGCGCCGTCGAGACGGTGATTTTCTCCATGATCGGGGTGATGATCGTCGCCATGGGGATCGGCGCGTTCCTCGCCCGGACCGTGCGCGAGCCGTTCGCCGGCTTCGCCTGGCTCGAGGCGTCACTGGCCGCGCTCGGCGGGCTCTCGGTGCTCGTCCTCGGCGCCATCACGGCGCTCATCGTTCTGCTGCCCCGGACGCTCGCCGATACCTTCGGACTGCCGCCCGATCTGGTACCGCAAGGCGGGCTGGTCGAGACGCTGGAACGGGTCTCGGCGCTTGCGCCCTACGCTCTCGGCGCCGTGCTCGGCGTCCTGGTCGGCATGGAGATCCCGCTCCTCGCCCGGGTGCGCCAAGAGGTCCACCGTCGTCATCTGACGCACAACACGGGCACGATCTATGGCGCCGACTATATCGGCGCCGGCATCGGCGCGGCGCTCTGGGTCGCGTTCATGCTGGCGATGGAGCCGGCTCGGGCGGCGGTGCTGACCGCGGCGGCGAACCTGTTGATGGGTGTCGTTTTCCTGGTGCTGTTCCGGCACTGGATCCGCCGCATCTGGCTGCTCGTGGCGCTGCACGGCGTGGTCGCCGCGACGCTGCTCGTGGCCGGTGCGCACGCGACCGACTGGGCGCGGGCGATGGAGGAACTGTTGTACCGCGACCGCGTCGTGTTCTCGACCACGACCGAGCACCAGCGGCTTACCGTGACCGAGCGCGTGATCGACCCGGCGCTCGCGCCGGTGGTGTCGTTCTACATCAACGGCCGCCTGCAGTTCGCCTCCAACGACGAGCACGTCTACCACGCGATGCTGACCTATCCGCCGCTCGCCGCCTCGGCGCGGCGTGACTCGGTGCTGGTGATCGGCGGCGGCGACGGGCTCGCGGTGCGCGACATCCTGCGCTGGAACCCCAGCGAGGTTGTGGTCCTCGACCTCGATCCGGGCGTTATCGACCTGTTCTCTAAGCCGTTGGTGCGCGATGGACGGGTGGTCAACCGGGCGCTGCTCGAGCTCAACGGCTTCGCCTTCCGCGACCCTCGGGTGGACGTGCGTTTCGGCGATGCGTTTCTCACGGTCGACGAGCTGCTCGCCGGCGGGCGCACGTTCGATGCCATCGTCGTCGACCTGCCTGATCCGAGCCATCCCGATCTCAGCCGTCTTTATACCGACCGGTTCTATGCCAAGCTGCGCCAGCTTCTCGCCGGCGATGGAGCCATGGCGGTGCAGTCGACATCGCCCTACCACGCCCGCGAGGCGTTTCTCGCGATCGGCAAGACGGTCGCGGCGGCCGGTTTCGCCGCGGTCGAGCAGTACCATCAGAATGTCCCGAGCTTCGGCGAGTGGGGGTTCACCGTCGCCGTCAAGCGCGGCCGGGCGCCGAGCCGGCGTATCGCCGACCTGAAGACGTTGCCGGTCGATGACGGCTGGACCACGCGGGACGTGCTGCGGGGCGCCTTCGCCTTCGCCAAGGGCCAATTCGACGGGATCGAGGATATCGAGGTCAACCGCTTGGGCAATGCGGCGCTTTATCGCTATTACCAGCGTAACTGGGAGGCGCAGCAGGGGCTGTTCAATAAAACCGAGAATAATTCCGCCACGCAGCCTTGACGGGACCGATCCGTCACCCCATATAGTGACATGTCACGTTGTGACAAGTCACGTTCACGGTTTTTAAACCGTTGAAATAAAAGGGTTGCACGAACAATGGCCACCACGGAAAGCAGAATCGGCCGCGCGCGGCCGCTGACGGCCGCCGAGCGCAAGCGCCGGCAGCGCGATCGGCTGCAGCACGCCGGGCTGACCGCGGTGGAAGTTTGGATACCGGCGCGGCACCGACCGTTCCTGCGCCGTGTCGAGCAGTTGTTGCGCAGGAACGTCGTGCCTGCGCTGGTCGAAACCGATGACACCGAGAGCTGGGGAAGACGAGCTATGGACATAAATATGCTTCGCGAGACCCTCGACGATTTTACTTCGGAGAACGGCTTCACCTTCGCCGCCCGCGAGGCGGACGGCGAGGAAGCCATCGAGATCGTCGTCGAGGACCGGGACGAGTTCCCGATCGTAATATCCGCCGACGACGAGCAGATCCTGTGCCTGACCTATCTGTGGGATGAGGCCCAGGTCAAGACGACATCACGCACCGAGTTGCTGGCGGCGCTGTTGGAGATGAACGTGCCGCTGCCGCTGTCGTCGTTCGGCAAGATCGGCGACCGTTACGTCGTGTTCGGCGCGCTTGCGGCGGGCTCGACAATCGAGGACGTGGTTACCGAGCTCGAGGTCTTGAGCGACAACACGCTCGAGGCGATCGAGGTCGTCGGCCCGTTCCTGAACTGAAGACCAGTAGAGTAGAAGGAGGAGGTTATCATGGCCATTCTAGCAAAATTGTTCACCGCGCTGCGCGGCGGCGCCACGGAATCCGGTCAGGCGATCGTCGATCACCAGGCGCTCCGCATTCTCGACCAGGAAATGCGCGACGCCGAGAAGGCTCTCGCCGAGGCCAAGACGCAGCTTGCCGAGGTGATGGCACAGCGCAAGGGCGTCGAGCGCGAGGTCGAGCGCCTCAAGGCCGCCGTCGCCGAGCACGAGGACTACGCCGCCAAGGCGCTCGAAAAGGCCGACGAGACGCTGGCCGGCGAGGTGTGCGAGCGCATCGCCCACTACGAGGACGAGCTCAAGCTGCAAGAGCAGGCCCACGCCCAGTACGATACCGGCGTCAACCAGCTCAAGCGCTCGATCAAGTCGACCGAGCGCAACATCTCGGCGATGAAGCGCCAGGTCTCCATGGTCAAGGCGACCGAGAAGGTCCAGAAGGCCTCGGAAGCGGCCAACGCGAGGTTCTCCGGCACCAACACCTCGCTGACCTCGGCGACCGATTCGCTCGAGCGCATCAAGAAGCGCCAGCAGGAGCGCACCGACCGCATGGAGGCGGCGGCCAGCCTCGCCAAGGAGGAGGACGGCGGCGACCTCGACCAGCGCCTCAAGGATGCCGGCATCGTCTCGGGCGGCGCCAAGGGCTCCGACGTCATGGAGCGGATCCGCGCCAAGCGGGGCGGGAAGGACTGATGTTTCGCCGTCTGTTCGGCGGCGGCTCCGACCGGGAAGCGCCGGGGCGCGAGGTCTCCCACCCCTGGGACCTCCGCCCCGGCGACTTCCTCAAGATGGGCTACGCGGCGCCGGAAGGTCTGTCCGATACCGAGCTGCAAGTGACCAAGGTCCACGCGCTCGACCTCGGCGGTCCCGATTTGGTCCGCCGGGTACTCACTCTCGACGGTGGCGGCCGGAAATTCATGATGTGGCGGGGCGAGGACGGCAAGCTCGCTCTCGCCCGCGAGCTCAAGCGCAAGGAGGTCGAGACGCTGTTCGACATCGACGAGTTCGGACGGCTGTTCGACCGCGACGAAACCCCCAACCTGGTTCTCGAGCGCCGGTCCGAGCCCTCTGGGCTCGAGGGCTGGACCGGGGCATTGTATCGCCAGGAGGCGGCGCAAGAGGCCTACATCGAGGATCACGACCCCGCGACGACGGCATTCGACGAGACCGAGACCGAGGGCGCGCGGGGCATCGATTTCTACCGGCTGGTCGGCGATGAGCGCCGCTTCGCACTCGAGGCCCTGGTGTTCGACGGCGGGCGCACCGAGGTGATCGCGGTCGCCCTGGTCGGCGCCTCGGTGGTGGCCGAGCTATGGCCCGCCTGACGGCCGGATAACGACCGGACGATGCTATTCTCGTTCCTGCGCCGCGTCCTCAAGGGGCGAAAGGGCCCGGCGGGCGGGATAACCCAGTCGCGGCGGGCGATCGCGCTGCTCGCGCTCTATCTGGCGACCATCGGGGCGCTCCATATCGCCGCGATGATGTCGTTCGAGGGGCTCTCGCTGGGCGATGCCGCGTGGCTCACCATGACGACGGTGACCACGGTCGGCTACGGCGATGTCTCGGCCGCGACGGCGCTCGGGCGCGTCTCCACGGTGGTGCTGGTTTACATCGGCGGCATCTTCGCGCTGGCCAAGGGGGCCGGCGATTATTTTGACTATCGCGCTTCGAAGCGGCTCGACATGATCCGGGGCCGGTGGAGGTGGAACTTGCAGGACCATGTGCTGTTGATCAACGCGCCGGTGACGGGCGCCGAGCTCTATTTCGAGACCCTGGTGCGCGAGCTTCGCGCCACCGACTGGGGCGCCGACCGCGACGTCCTGATCCTGACCGAGGAATGGCCCGAGGGGCTGCCCGTGTCGCTGCAGCGGCTCGGCGTGGTCCACGTCCACGCCAGCGGCGATACCGAGGACGGGCTCGTGGCGGCCGACGCACGGGAAGCGGCAGCCATCATCGTGCTGGCGCGCGACGCCGGGCTCCAATCCGACGGCATCACGTTCGGCATCGTCCACCGGCTCGGCACATTGGGACGCGACGGCCCGGTGCTGGCCGAATGCGTCGACGACCGCAACCGCGAGCGCATCAGCGAGGCCGGCGCGTCGGCCGTGCTGCGGCCCATGCGGGGATACCCCGAGATGATGGTCCGCGCCGCGATCGCGCCAGGCTCGGAGCAGATCATCGTCGACCTGTTCACCTCGGGCGGTGACGAGTGCGTGCGCTACGATGTCGCCATCGCCGGCGTGAGCTGGGGCGCGCTTGCCGCGGCGCTGATCGGCAAGGGCGTCGGCACCCCGATCGCCTATGCCGACGCGGCGACCGGTGCTATCGAGAGCAATCCCCTGGCCGAGCGGGCGGTCGATGCCCGCGCCATCTATCTGCTGGTCAAAGAAGGACATGGGACGTCGATCGACGACATCCGGAGCGTCGCCGCGGCGCTGTAATCAGCGGTCCGGTGGCGTCCGCATCGCCTTCTTGAGGGCGTGGATCTCCCACCAGATCCATATGCCGGCGACGATCACGGCGAACAGCACCAGCACCAGGGCCGCCTGGAAGAAAAACAGCCAGATCAAGAACGCCGCCACCGCTCCCGCGCCGAGCCACAATCGATGCATGCGACCTCCAGGGCGCGAGCATCGCACGCGCGACTATGTGAGACAACCGACCGGGGCGGCGATGACGGTTTGTGAGGCTCAAAGCCCATCGATTCAAGCAGACGGACATCTCCGGGCGCTACTCCGAAAGCAAGTCCTCCAACCGGAACCGCGCGATGAGACCGATGTTGCGAAGCGCTTCCGCCATCTCGGCGGTCAGGTCGTGCGCCAGCCGCGTCTCGAACGCGGCCAGGATGGTCTCCTTGGTGTGGCCGCGCACGGCGATGACGAACGGAAACCCGAACCGGGTCGTGTAGGCTTCGTTGAGGCGGTGGAAGCGCGCGAACTCCTCGTCGGTCAGCCGGTCGAGCCCGACGCCCGCCTGCTCGGTGGTTGAATGGGCGGTGAGCGCGCCGGCCCTCGCCGCCTTGCCGGCGAGATCGGGATGGGCGCGGATTAGCGCGAGTTTCTCGTTGTCCGTGGCGGCCTCGACGACGGCGATCATCGCGGCCATGAGACCGTCGGAATCCTCGAACGGACGCCGGTCCCAGGCCCGTTCCGCGATCCACGGCGAATGCTCGAATATGGCGCCGAGCGCGGCGACGAAGCCCGCGCGGTCGAGGGCGTTGAGATCGCTGAATCTCATTGCGCCGCCGCGCCGTCCCGCGCATGGACGTCCTCGATCGCCGCCAGGATTCGCTCGGGCGTCGCCGGTGCGTCGAGCTTGACGTGATGGCGGTAGCCGGCGAGCCGGGCGACGGCGTCGCGGATGGCGAGCCACACCGAGATCGCCAGCATCAACGGCGGCTCGCCGATCGCCTTGGAGCGGAAGATGGTGGGCTCGCGGTTGGGCGCGTCATCGAGGATGTGGACGTTGAAGGTCGCCGGCACGTCGCGCGAGCCCGGGATCTTGTAGGTCGAGGGGCCGTGGGTCATCAGCCGGCCGGCGTCGTTCCACCACAGTTCCTCCATGGTCACCCAGCCCATGCCCTGAACGAACGCACCCTCGATCTGGCCCAGGTCGATCGCCGGATTCAAGGAGTTGCCGCAGTCCTGCAGGATGTCGGTCCGCGTCACCTTGGTCTCGCCGGTCAGCGTGTCGATCGCCACCTCGGAGACGCAGGCGCCATAGGAGAAATAGTAGAACGGCCGGCCCTGCAAGGTCGCCGGGTCCCAGTGGATGTCGGGCGTGCGGTAATATCCGGTCGCCGACAGCGACACCCGGTTGCGCCACGTCAGCTCGGCGAGCTCACCGAACGAGACGCTCTCGTTGCCGGCGAATATCCGGTTGTCGGCGAAGCGGACCGCGTCGGCCGCGACGCCGAAATGCTCGGCGGCGACGTCGGTCATGCGGTCCTTGATGGTAGACGCCGCGTTGAACGCCGCCATGCCGTTGAGGTCGGAGCCGGACGATGCCGCCGTCGGCGAGGTGTTGGGCACTTTGGCCGTCGTGGTCGCCGAAATCTTGATGTTGTCGATGTCGATCTGGAAGGTCTCGGCGACGACCTGGGCGACCTTGGTGTAGAGCCCTTGGCCCATCTCGGTGCCGCCGTGGTTCAGGTGCACGCTGCCGTCGGTATAGACGTGGACCAGCGCGCCGGCCTGGTTCAGGGTCCGCACGTTGAACGAGATGCCGAACTTGATCGGCATCATGGCGAGCCCCTTCTTAACGATCGGGTTGTCGCGGTTCCACGCCTCGACGGCCGCCCGCCACGCCGCGATGTCGACCTCGCGCTCGAGCCGGTCGACGATGTCGGTGATGATGTTGTCGGTGACCTGCTGGCCGTAGGGCGTAGTGTCGCGCTCTCCGACGCCGTAGTAGTTGCGCCGCCGCACCGCATCCACGTCGAGCCCGAGGTGGCGGGCGATGCGCTCGATGATCTCCTCGATGACGATCATGCCCTGCGGGCCGCCGAAGCCCCTGAACGCGGTGTTGGACACCGTGTTGGTCTTGCACGGATAGCCCCGGAACAGTGCGTTCGGGATGAAGTAGCAGTTGTCGGCATGGCACAGCGAGCGCGCCAGCACCGACGTCGTGAGATCGGCGACGTTGCCGGCCCGCGTCGCCTGCATCATGTCGATCGCCCGGATCTCGCCGTCGTCGGCGAAACCGACGTCGTAGCGGAACAAGAAATCGTGGCGCTTGCCGGTGATCGTCATGTCGTCGTCGCGAGTCAGGCGGAGCTTGACCGGCTTGGCCGAGGCCGCCGCGAGCACGGCGGCGATGGCGGCGATGATGGTCGGCTGGCTCTCCTTGCCGCCGAACCCGCCACCCATGCGGCGGAGCTCGATGGTCACCGCGTTCGACGGCACGCCCAGCACATGGCCGACGCCGTGCTGCACCTCGGTCGGGTGCTGGGTCGAGGAATAGACCACCATGTCGCGGTCCTCGCCCGGCACGGCGAGCGCGATGTGGCCCTCGAGATAGAAATGGTCCTGGCCGCCGCACGACACTTCGCCCTGCAGACGGTGCGGGGCATCGCCGAGCGCCGCCTCGGCGTCGCCGCGCCGCATGATCATCGGCTGGGCGACGTAGTGCTCCTTCTCGAGTGCGTCCTCGATGGTGAGCACCGGCTCGAGCAACTCGTAGTCGACCTCTATCAGCCCTGCCGCCTCGCGCGCCGCGTCCATGGTGTCGGCGGCGACGGCGGCGAAGGCATGACCAACGTATTCGACCACGCCGTCGGCGAGCGCGGGCTCGCCCGAGAAGATCGGCGCAATGTCGTTGTGACCCGGAATGTCGGCGGCGGTGACGACCGCGCTGACGCCGGGATGGGCGCGCGCCTTGGCGGTATCGATGCTTTTGATCCGGGCGTGGGCATGCGGGCTCACGGCCAGCCAGGCGTGTTGCGTCCACGGCAGCATCGGCATGTCGTCGATATAGACCGCCTCGCCGGTGACGTGCTTGTGGGCGCTGTCGTGACGAATCGCGGCGTGGGCGCCGCCTCTGATGCCGTCGGTCATAGCGCCATCACCTCGGACACCATGGCGGGCGCGGTGGTCTGGAGATGCAGTCGCCGGATCAGGTTCGCCGCCACCGTCGCGCGATAGCCAGCCGAGGCCCGGAAATCGCTGATCGGCGCGTAGTCCCGGGCCAGCGCATCGGCGCCCGCTTGCGCCGTCTCGACGGTCCATGGCTTTCCGGTCAGGGCCGCCTCGCATGCCGGCGCACGCTTCGGCGTCGCCGCCATGCCGCCATGGGCGACGCGGACGTCCGCAACCCGGCCGTCGTCGAGGCCGAGGCGATAGGCGCCGAGCACGGCCGAGATGTCCTGATCAAACCGTTTTGAGACCTTGTAGACGTGGAACGTCTGGTGGTCGGCCATGTGGGGGATTCGCACCGCCTCGATGATTTCGCCCGCCCGCAGGTCGGTCTTGCGGTAGTCGAGAAAAAAATCTTCGACGGCGATCTCGCGCCTGCCGCCGTCCGCCGAGTTCAGCACCACCATCGCGTCGAGCGCGATCAGGCATGGCGGCATGTCGCCGATCGGCGAGGCGTTGCCGACATTTCCGCACACCGTGCCGAGGTTCCTGATCTGGCGCGATCCGATGCGCCGGATCATCGCCGCCATCGACGGATAGAGCGCCTCGATCTCGCCCAGCGCATCGGCGTAGGTCGCCGCAGCGCCGATTTCGAGATGGGACGGGGTCCGCCGCGCGTAACGCAGTTCGTCGACGCCGGTGACATGGATTACCGTTTTGAGCTTCCGCCGCTCCTTGCTCACCAGCAGCCCGAGATCGGTGCCGCCCGCCAGAATGTAAGCATCCGGATGCTCGGCGCGGAGCGCCAGCAGTTCATTCAGGGTGCGCGGTGCGTGAAAGGCTTGCGAGGCGTATTCGTAGACCTCGCCGGTCGTGCCGGGAAGGGCGCCCAACGATTCGAGCATGCCGGATTCGTCGGCGGCGAACCGGTCGCCGTCGGCCTTCGCCGCCCGCTTCACCGCATCGACAATCGGCCGGTAGCCGGTGCAGCGGCACAGGTTGCCGGCCAGCATGTCGTGGATGGTCGACTCGTCATCCGTGTCTTCGCCGGAATGGAAGAAGGCGAACATCGACATCACGAAGCCCGGCGTGCAGAAGCCGCACTGACTGCCGTCGGTCTCGACCAGCGCCTCTTGGACCGCGTGCGGCGTGCCGTCGGCGTCGACCAGCCCCTCGACGGTCAGCACGTGCTTGCCGGCGAGCTGTCCCAGCATCACCAGGCAGCTGTTGACCGCCCGGTAGCGCATGCGCCCGCCGTCGGCCTCGCCGAGAACGATGGTGCAGGCGCCGCAATCGCCCTCGGCGCAGCCTTCCTTGGTGCCACGGGCGAACTCCGCCGTCCGCAGCCAGTCGAGCGCGGTCGTCGTCGGCGCGACGCTCGAGACCGTGCGCCGCTCGCCGTTGAGGATGAACTCGATCGCCCGTTCCATGGGCCTCCCCGAATGCCGCCGTCTGTTGCCGCGTGCCGGATCAATATATGACGGGTGAGCCGGGCGAGGAAGTGGCGCCGCTATTCGGCCGGTTCCGTCCTGGTCTCAGCGCCACCCGCCGCCGCCGCTCACATAGACCGTCTCGGCGGTCATGAAGCCGCAGGCGTCCGAGCACAGGAACAGCACCAGCTCGCCGATCTCGTCCGCCGAACCAAAACGCTTCATCGGCACGTCCTCCAGCATCTTCCGGGCGAGATCGGGCGAGGTCGCGGCGGCGGCCTGGAACGGCGTGTCGACCGGCCCGGGCGAGATCGACAGGCAGCGGATGCCGCGGTCGGCGAACTCGCGGGCGACCCCCATGGTCATGGTCACCACCGCGCCCTTGGCCGAGGCGTAGTGCACCGAATGGCCCGGCCCGCCGCGGCGATGCGCCATGCTGCCCATGTTGACGATGACGCCGGCGCCGCGCTCCAGCATGTGCGGCAACACCGCCTGCATGGCATGAAAGGTGCCGTCGACGTTGAGTGCGAAGGCCTGGCGCCACAGCGCGGCGTCGATCTCGAGGAACGGCGCGCGCCGCCCGGCGGCGCCGGCGCTGTTGAACAGGAAATCGATGGCGCCGAAGACGGCGATCCCGGCGCCGACCATGGCGTCGACTTGGGCCCGGTCGGTGACGTCGGCGACGACTGCCTCGGCGCCCGCGCCGGCATCGCGCACCGCCGCCGCGGTTTGTTCCGCCCCGGCGGCATCGATGTCGGCGGCGACCACGTTGGCGCCCTCGCGGGCGAAGATCGAGGCCGCCTCCCGGCCGATGCCGCTGGCGGCGCCGGTGATAAGGATCGTCTTGGCGTGAAAGAAGTCCGGTGTCTTCGGCATCTTTCGTGTCATCCCCTGTCGTTTCGCGAGCCGGGCCGCGCCCCGCCCGGCGCGCCGGAAAGAAGCCCCGCGACGTCGATGATCGGGATCGTGGCCGGGCTCGTCATAACGTCACGCTTCTCCCCCGCCGCCATGGATGATCGGCTGGACGAATTGCAGCTCGGTGTCCCACGGGAAATAGATCCAGGTGTCCTGGCTGACCTCGGTAATGAAGGTGTCGACCATGGGACGGCCGGCCGGCTTGGCGTAGACGGTGGCGAAATGCGCCTTGGGCAGCGCCGCCCGCACGATCCCGGCGGTGCGCCCGGTGTCGACCAGGTCGTCGACGATCAGCATGCCGTCGCCGTCGCCGTCCACCGATTTGAGCACTTCGAGGCCGCCCTGGTCCTTGTAGTCGTAAGATGTGACGCAGAACGTATCGATCAGCCGCATCTCGAGCTCGCGCGCGACGATCGCCGTCGGCACCAGCCCGCCCCTTGTTATGGCGACGATGCAGTTCCAAGGACCCTTCTCGGCCAGCCGCCAGGCCAGCGCCTTGGCGTCCCGGTGCAGCTGGTCCCATGAGACCGGGAATCCCTTCTGGTATCGTTCCGTCATCGCCATTGCTCCGCTCGAAATGCGTTCCGCCGGGCGCATTTAACCGGCTCGGCGGGCGCGTGGCAACGCGGCGGTGAGCGATGGCGCGCGAGCGCGCGCGGTGCTAGAATTAGGCGCGGTCGGGTTTCCGGCCGCGATTGCGGCCAAAGTCGGAGGATCGCGTCATGAATGTCGAGACCATCCTCGCCGGCAAGGGGCGGGACGTTCTAACCATCGCTCCGGATGCGGCGATCGCCGATGCGATCGGGGCGCTACGGGCGAACGGCGTCGGCGCCGTCGTGGTCAGTGCCGACGGCAAGGCGGTCGCCGGTATCCTGTCGGAGCGAGACATCGTCCACGGCCTCGCCGAGCACGGCGCGACCCTGCTTGAACGGCGGGTCGACCAGCTCATGACCCGCGACGTCGAGACCTGCACCGGCCGTGATACCGATCGCGAGGTGCTGGCGCTGATGACCAAGCGGCGCTTCCGCCATCTGCCGGTGGTCGAGGACGGCGCGCTGGCCGGCATCGTCAGCATCGGCGACGTGGTCAAGAGCCGGCTCGACGGCATCGTCAGCGAGGCCGAGGCGATGCGGGACTACATCTCGCGCGGCTGATCCGACCGTCGGTCGCGGCGGCCGGGTGCGGGAAGGCCGGGCGCGGGAAGGGAAGGGCGATGACCATCAAGAGCATCCTGGTGCCCATCACCGGATCGGACGTCGGGCGCGCCGCGCTCGAGGCGGCGTTCATCGTCGCGCGCGAGTTCGACGCCCATATCGAGGGCCTCAGCGTGTCGACCGAGCGATCGGAGATCCAGCTGTTCCGCCAGTCCCAGCTCGACAAATCGGCCCATCTCGAGGCGCTCAAGGCGCTCGAGACCCAGGCCGCCGAGAAGGTCGAGGAGGCGCGCCGGCTGTTCGACGATTTCATCGCTCAGCATTCCATCGACGTGTCCGACGATCCCGCCGATTCGGGGCATCCGACGGTGTCTTGGCAGGTCGCCGTCGGGCGCGGCGCCGAGGTGGTCGGCCAGGTCGGCGGCGCGTTCGACCTGGTTGTCGTCAGCCTGCCGACCGTCGAGCCTGGGCAGCCGAGCCGCGAAACGCTGGAAGCAGCGGTGTTCAACACCTGCCGCCCGGTTTTGCTGGCGCCCGCCAGCCTGCCCAAGAGCCTCGGCCGCTCGATCGTCATCGGTTGGAACCGATCGGTCCAGGCCGGCCGCGCCGTGTTCGCCGCCATGCCGTTCCTCGCCCGCGCCAAGCGGGTCCAGATCGTCACCGTTACCACCGGCGCCAAGCGCGGGCCGTCGCATCTCGACATCGCCCGCAATCTCGCCTGGCATGGCATCAACGCCCAGATCAAGGAGATCCCTCCCGATCAGCGGTCGGTGGGCGAGGTCTTGCTGGCCGAGACCACTGACTTCGGCGCCGATCTGCTGGTCATGGGCGCCTACTCGGAGAGCCGGTTGCGCGAACGGATCGTCGGCGGCGTCACCCGCCAGGTCCTGTTGCGTGGCGCGCTGCCGGTGCTGATGGCGCGCTGACGGACGGTTCGATCAAAAAAATTACCCGGTCGTGAATTTAAGTATTGACGTGGGAAGTCTTGAGGACCAGATTCAAGGTGCTCAAATAATCATGACTGGGGATTTGGACGTCGTGATTGAGCGAATGACATCGAGCAAGGAGGGTGTGTAAAAAATATGACTCCACCCGATGTGTCTTGAGTTTCCGACAATCTAACGACTGAACTGACACATGCTCGGCACCGAGTGTCGGGCGCGAGGAGACATGATCCCTCGCCAGGGACGCCCCGTCCACCGATCCCGGTGACGGGGCGTTTGTTATCTGCGTGGCGGGAGCGGGCCGGCGCGATCAAAGTGGGTTATGCTTAGCGGTCCAAGGGGCGCCAGCCGCCCGAGATCTTCTGGGCCTTGCCGATCTGCGCCGGGGTCATCAGCGCGCCGAGCTCGTCCTGCAGCGCAACCGCGCGGTCGCGCATGCGCCCCTCGAGCCGGGGCAGCGCCAGGCTGACCCAGGCATAGGCGTTCACGAAGTCCTTCGGCACGCCCAATCCGACGGCATAGAGTGATCCGAGAACCGCTTGTGCGTTGGCATGGCCGCGGTCGGCCGCGCGGCGAAACCACTTGGCGGCGCCGGTATAGTTCTGGACCGTGCGCAGAAGGCTGACGCCCGCGTTGTACTGGCCGCTTGCCGTCTCGAGGGTGGCCAGGCGCGTGCTGTCTTCGTAGACGCCGGCGAACAGGCTGGCGTGGCTCGGCGCGGCGATCGTCGACAAGCCCGAGATCGTCAGCGCAGCCAGCAGCATGCCCAGGGTAAACCTCCAGGCCCGCCGGCCGACGCGACGGCGGTTCGTGGTGCGTGTCTCGGTGGTGTTGCGAGGGGCGACTTCGTCGCCCCGGATCATCCCAGTGGTATCTGGCCTCATGACGGCACTCCCAATCGATTTGACCGGGACCGTCGCAAGTTCCATGCCAGTCTAAATAATTCGTTTTAAATCAATTATTTAAGGTCCATCCGTCACCCGATCGAGGGAGAGTTTGTAAAAAAAACCGACACCGGGAGCGGTCGCGCCGCGAGCCGATGGCGGAGAACCACGCGCCATGTCGGCGACCATCGCGGGATCACGCGAAGCCTATTTCCAGATGTTCGGCGGAACCAAAAAAAGGCCCCGCTTCGTTGCCGAGGCGGGGCCAATTGTGTGTCCGTTGACAGATAAACGCACTAGGACATTGTTCGCTATTTTTCCTGTCAATTAGTTAATACCAGCGGCGCCGGCCGACCGCGCTTCTCAGCTCGGCAGGCCGAGCACGCGCTTGGCGACAATGTTGCGCTGAATCTCGCTGGACCCGCCGTAGATGGTGGCGCGGCGGCACTGCAACATAAGGGTCGCGACGTCGACCTTGCCGTGCTCGGTCTCGATCGGGCCGGCATCGGCGCCATGGGTGCCGGCGGCCTCGACCAGCAGATCGACGACCCGCTGCATGGTCTCGGTCGAGATGATCTTCATGATCGACGAGTCGACGCCGAGGCTGCCATGCTCCTGGGTCAGGGTCACGGCGTGGCTGAACAGCGCCGCCAGGGTCACCGTTTCGAGCTCGGCCTCGGCCAAGCGGTCGCGGAAGGCGCGGTCCTCGATCATTCCCGTGGCGCCGGCGATCTTGCGGATGCGGTCGAGCGCGTCGTAGCAGACCATCGGGCTGGCCGTGCCGAGCCGCTCGTGGGCGAGCAGCGAGTTGGCGACGCGCCAGCCGTCGTTGACCTCGCCGACCAAGTTGGATTGCGGCACCCGGACGTCGTCGAAGAACACCTCGGCGAATTCCTCGTCGCCGGCGATCGTCCGGATCGGGCGGATGGTGATGCCGGGTGTTGCCAGCTCGATCAGCAGGAAGCTGATGCCGGCCTGCTTGCGCGGCGCGTCCTGATCGGTGCGCACCAGGGCGAAGATCCACTGCGAATGATGGGCCCAGGTGGTCCAGATCTTCTGGCCGTTGACGACGAAGTCCTCGCCGTCGGCGTCGGCTCGGGTCCGCAGGCTGGCGAGGTCCGATCCGGCGTTGGGCTCGGAATAGCCCTGGCACCAGTTGACCTCGCCGGTGAGGATCTTGGGCAGGTGCTGGGCCTTCTGGGCCTCGGTGCCGAACTGCATCAGGATGGGGCCGATGTGGTTGAGGCCCTGGCCCGACAGCTCGGGCGCGCCGACCCGGGCGAGCTCCTCGCGCAGGATGATCTGCTGGTTGATGGTCGCTTCCATGCCGCCGTATTGTTTGGGCCAGTGGGGCGCGATCCAGCCGCGCCCGGCGAGCTTCCCGAACCACAGCTAGGCCTTGTCGAACGGCGGGCGGGTCGATAGGCCGCGCAGCTCGCCCGGCAGGTTGGCCTCGAGGAAATCTCGAACCTCTAGTCGAAAGGCGCGCTCGTCGTTGCTGTCGACGCGAAAGCTGATGGCCATGGCGGCGTCTCCCTTGCTAGGGGAGCCACTCTAGCGCATGCCGCCGGCTGGACCAATCCCGCCGTTGGATCATGCGCTACGCCGCGGTGCCGCCGACCGTCAGCCGGTCGATCAGCAGCGTTGGCTGGCCGACGCCGACGGGAACGCCCTGGCCGTCCTTGCCGCAGGTGCCGACGCCGGGGTCGAGCTTCATGTCGTTGCCCACCATCTTGACCCGGGTCAGCACGTCGGGGCCGTTGCCGATCAGGGTCGCGCCCTTGACCGGTGCGCCGATCTTGCCGTTCTCGATCATGTACGCCTCGGACGCGGTGAACACGAACTTGCCCGACGTGATGTCGACCTGGCCGCCGCCGAAATTGACGGCGTAGAGCCCGTTGTCGACGCTGGCGAGGATCTCGTCCGGCGCGTGTTCGCCGGCCGGCATGTAGGTGTTGGTCATGCGCGGGATGGGCGCGTGAGCGAAGCTTTGGCGCCGTCCGTTACCGGTCGGCGGGACGCCCATCAGGCGCGCGTTCAGCCGGTCCTGCATGTAGCCGGTCAGGATGCCGTCGTCGATCAGGACGGTGCGCTGGCTGGTCGTGCCCTCGTCGTCGATGGTGATCGAGCCGCGCCGGTCGGCGATGGTGCCGTCATCGATCACGGTGACGCCCTTGGTCGCGATGCGCTCGCCCATGAGGCCGGAGAACGCCGATGTCTTCTTGCGATTGAAGTCGCCTTCCAAACCGTGGCCGATCGCCTCGTGCAGCAGGATGCCGGGCCAGCCGGAACCGAGCACGACCGGCATCTCGCCGGCCGGCGCCGGGACCGATTCGAGATTGACCAGCGCCTGACGCAGCGCTTCGTCGATCTGCGCGCGCCAGCATTCGGGCTCGATATAGGCGCCGTAGCCGGTGCGTCCGCCGGTGCCGTGGCTGCCGGCCTCCATGCGGTCGCCCTCGCCGGCGACCACGGCGACGTTGAGCCGGACCAGCGGGCGAATGTCGGCCTGGCGCTGGCCGCTGGCGCGGACGATCTGGACCGCCTGCCACTCGCCGAGCAGCGACACCGTGACCTGGCGGACGCGTGCATCGAGGCCCCGCGCATAAGCGTCCATCTCCTCCAGCAGCTTGACCTTGGCCTCGAAGCCGACCTCGCCGAGCGGGTTGTCCTCGGCATAGAGCGCCCGGTTGGTCCCGGTCGGACCGGCCGCGAGCGTTCCGCCCGAGCCGGAACGCACCGCCTTGACGGTCTCGGCGGCGCGCGCGATCGCGGCTTCCGAGAGCTCCGAGGCGTGGGCATAGCCGGTTGCCTCGCCCGACACCGCGCGCAGCCCGAAGCCCTGGGTGGTGTCGAACGACGCGCTCCTGAGCCGCCCATCATCGAACGCGAGCGATTCGGATTGCCGGTATTCGAGGAACAGCTCGCCGTCATCGGCACCGTCGAGCGCATCGTCGACGATGGTCTGGACCCTCGGTCGGTCGAGGCCGGCGCGGGTGAAAAACAACTCGTCGGTATGGGATAGATCGGTCATCGGCGGACTCCTCACGGCAACAGCTTTGGGGAATATGGGTCCGCGGAGCGTCCAAGTCATCCCCGCTCGGCGCTACGCCGCGGGGAAGCGCGGCTGCCCGATGTAGCGCCCATCCGCATTGATCCAGGTTAATGTCACGTCATACGAACTGTAAAATTAAAGTGATTAACAGAGCCTCACGCGTCCTGCGAAGGGGCCCTATTGTCACGGCTTTGCGTGACGACTCAGGGAGGTTGTTTTGGGTACCTGCCATGATGTATGTATCGGCCCGCAATGGGGGTCGTCGCGCGCCCGGGCCGCGACGGGCCGGCGTCATTTGCCGGCCATCGTCCGATCGATCATAGAGAACGGATATATCAATTGATGTCAGCGAGAAATGCACTCGGCTCCGGACTCGTGGCGCTCGCCGCGTTTTTCGGCCTCGACGGCGCCGCCTTGGCGGGCGCGCCAACGCCATGGCAAACCGGTCTGCAGCCGGCGGTTACGCCGATCATGCGGGAGATGACCGAGTTCCACACCATGCTGCTGGTGATCATCACCTTGATCACGCTGTTCGTGCTGGGGCTGCTGTTCTATGTGCTGTGGCGTTTCAGCGAGAAGCGAAATCCCACTCCGTCGCGGACCTCGCATAACACGTTGCTCGAGATCGTCTGGACCGTGGTGCCGGTCCTGATCCTGATCTTCATCGCGGTGCCGTCCTTCGCCCTGATCTATCACGCCGAGGTTATTCCCAAGGCCGACATGACGATCAAGGCCACCGGCCACCAATGGTACTGGGAGTACGAGTACCCCGACCACGGCGGGTTCTCTTTCGACAGCAACATGATCGACGACGAGGACATCAAACCGGGCCAGTTACGGCTGCTCGAGGTCGACAACAAGATCGTCGTGCCGGTCAACAAGACGGTCCGCGTCATCTCCACCGCGGCGCCCGACGGCGTGATCCACGCCTGGGCAATACCGGCGTTCGGCGTCAAGATCGACTCGGTGCCGGGCCGCATCAACGAGACTTGGTTCAAGGCCGAGCGCGAGGGCACCTATTACGGCCAGTGCTCCGAGCTTTGCGGGGTCAGGCACGGCTTCATGCCGATCCGGGTCGACGTCGTCTCCGAGGGCGCGTTCCAGGCTTGGCTGGTCAAGGCGCGGGAGGAGCACGCCGCCGCGCCCGCCGGGGATGTCGAAATAGTCGCAAACAACGCCGCGCAAGCGCGCTAACGGGCGGGGAAGATAGTCATGAGCGAAGGTGTGACGGCACAGGGCCATCACGAGGATCATCCGACCGGCATAAGCCGCTGTCTGTTCTCGACCAACCACAAAGACATCGGCACGATGTACCTGGTCTTCTCGATCTTCTTCGGCGTGGTCGGGGGGCTGTTCTCGGTCATGATCCGGATGGAGTTGGCCGATCCGGGACTGCAGGTGCTGGGCGGAAATCATCAGTATTTCAACGTCCTGATCGGCGGATTCGGCAACTGGATGGTGCCGCTGATGACCGGCGCGCCCGACATGGCGTTCCCGCGCATGAACAATCTGAGCTTCTGGCTGCTGATCCCGTCGGCGTTGCTGCTCGTCGGATCGGTGTTTGTCGACGGCGGGCCCGGGGTCGGGTGGACGGTGTACGCGCCGCTCAGCACGTCGGGCGCGCCCGGCGGCGCGGTCGACATGGCGATCTTCGCGCTTCATCTCGCCGGCGCGTCATCGATCCTCGGCGCCATCAACTTCATCACCACCATCTTCAACATGCGCGCGCCGGGCATGACGCTGCACAAGATGCCGCTCTATGTCTGGTCGGTTCTG